>Ga0272441_10002681_pt1 | contig 35572 bp, 26 predicted proteins | sample SSMProp6N_FD_193582 | JGI IMG/M metagenome (GOLD analysis project Ga0272441, IMG submission 193582) | Marine sediment archaeal communities from Little Sippewissett salt marsh, Falmouth, MA, United States - SSM-Prop-6N | ecosystem: Environmental > Aquatic > Marine > Wetlands > Sediment ...
GTGTTCTTCGTTCCCGTCGAGCCATCCTTGTACAACAAGAGGGGCCAATCCTTTCTTGCTGAGCCACGCGACGATCTCCTCGGAGACCTTCCAACACGCAGGCCACGCACTCTCCTGTACGGACTCGAACTTCTCGTAAGCCTTGGTGAGGGACCGGAGAACACGGGGTAGCTTCTCCGGTGTCCCTGCGGTTTCAGGTGGCATCAACTCTTGGATCTCCTCAAGCAGTCCAGGGATTAAGTCTTCGGGTAGTTCGTTTACAGGGAACCACGCGAACTCCTCGTTCTCCCAAGCACCGGCTGCGTAGGGGTTCACCTCTGGGTCCAACTTGGTGTGGTAGAGGAAGAGGTAGAAGTCATGCACCTCAGTCCTACGACGAGCATACCTTCCGGAGTACTTCCCTGGCGGAGGCGATCCAACCTCCTCCTTGAACTCGGTGACGGCGCTCTTGTGGATGTCTTCGAGACTGTCGCGTAGTTCGAAGGGCACCTGCCCGCCAGGGGCTCCCCAGGTAAGAGGATGCGCCACCTCTTCGCTGCGGAGACCGAGGAATACCTCCCCGTCACGCTCCAATAGGATCCCAGAACCAACGTGGCCCCACACATCAGGAGCCACGTAGCTTTCCTCTTCTCGGGGCCGGGATCCAGGTGGTCGCATAGCTGTCAAAACTGCAAAAGTTTTTCAGTTTCAGGGCATTGCAAGGGGCTCGAACTCTACACCCCGATCTTGGAGGAACTTCCGTGCGACGTTGGAAGCCAGAACGGTGACTCGTTCATCCCCTCGCCTAGCCGCTGCGATCAGGGAATGAGTGCCGTCCACGACCACAAGCCGCCGACCTTCAACGTAGGTGATAACCACCGGGTTCAGGTTCCCACTCCTACCCTTCGCTTTGATCTCAGCGTCGTCCAGGTGCTGCGATAGGTAGAGGGAACCACTCCGGTTTAGGTCATCGAGATCCGCGACACGCATGGTTCCCCAAGTGAACGACTTCCCTTGGATTCCCCATTGCTTGGCGTATCGATCCCAGTCCGTACTACTAGGGAACTGAGGTGAGGCTTGGACACGTTGGAGGGCTTCCTCCCAAGGCACGGCCCCGGTGGTCTTCTTCTTGCTCGCCTTCTTCTTTTTCTTCGCCTTGGATCTGGTAGGCCCCTTGACCTTCCTCGTTGGGAACTGGTTGAACACCTTCCCGTACTTCGAGATGTTGACGATCATCGTCGTCTTCCAATGCTCTTCCGCCCCGTCTGGTTTCGTTACGGTGAGGATGGAGCCTTGCCAAATATAAGGCCCTGACATCTCAGCCGCAGTGATGGCCCCTACCTTGGTGACCAGCTTCGCCACGTAGGCATCGAATTGGACGCTAGCGTCCTTCCGCGCCTCAGCCACGAAACGGGCGACGGATTCCGGGCGTGGTGTTGGAGAGAGGAACGTCTCGGCCCGACCCGGTCGCAAAGGGTCAGCACCCTCGATACGGTCCACTGGGAACAGCTTTTCGAACAACGCCCGCCGTTGTTTCTTCGCCTCGTAGACCCCGTAATCGCTAGCTGTAGGCCGGGGCGCAACTGCGTTGAGGTTTCCCCCCTCTTCTCGCAGTTGGGCGGCCAGCCGACCAATCGTTTCTTCGGCGTACTCCTCGGCCTTCTCAACGGCCTGCTCTCGGTAAGGCTCTACCGCAGCGGACACGATCTCGAAGGTTCCCTTAGAAGGTCCAGCCACGGTTGTCTCCTACTGGTAGATCTCCAGCGAAACCATCACGCTGAGGATGCCAGGATAGCGGATGTTTGCTGCAAGTGAGAACCAGCGACCGAAGCTGATCGTCCCACCCCATACGAGATCGATGTCACCCCATACCTCGCCTTCGGTGTTCCCCTCCGAGGTGTACTCCAGCCAATTCCCTTCGGAGACGCGGAGCGCACCCCAGTGGTGGTGGTATCCTACGCCGATATAGAGGTTGAGGTGGAACCCCGGTTCGTAGGGGATGATCGACCCGATAGGCTCGATCCACAGGCGAAGATCCGCCCTGGCAAACCGGTTCTGGAGTTCGTCTGCGTCGAAAGCGTCCTCGCGGCCTCCGAACCAGTCGCGGTAGGAGATCAGCAATTCAGGTTGGACCCACCGTGGGAGGAACGGCACTCGCGAAGCCCAACGAAGGTCCGTACCGTAGGTGTAGCCCCATCCGTACCGTGTTGAGGTCCCCTCTCCCGGCTCCCGAATCAGTGTCCGGGCCGATCCAGCCCGAGCAACGACCTCGAACCCCTCCCAGACGCACACGCCACTGTAGAAGCTGAACCAAAGATCCTCGACGTGAGCCCCTTCCAGGTTTGTTGCATCGCTCACCGCCCAGTACTCGTCATGCTCTACGTCGAAGCCCCACCGCCAGCTTCCCGGTAGGAAATGTAGGTTCCAGTATGCGCTGGCGCTATCGTAGTACGGGGCCGTGTCCTCGGACTCGAACCACACAGGGTCCACCGACTCTGACTGCGCTGTCGCGGCCTGAACCAACAGGAGGAGCAGGACAGTTGTGATGATGACGTGACGCATGGGATCCTCCGGATTGTAGGAGACCTGTCCCTGAGAGTTTAGCAGGAGCGTTCAAAAGAGGGCAGACCCAGGACCCCGACATGGCTAAAACCGATCCCACTTCACCCTCCTACGAGCCCCGCGACTACGACGGCTGGCGCGATGTGATGGCTTTTCTAGCGGTGTACTGCGACATGGTAGGGTACCCCAAAGAGGCGGCATTGCCCTTAGTACGCGAGACCCTCAGGGCTTTCGTAGAGGACCACGGCAAGCAGTACGGATCCGTTTTCTACGCCGAGGAGTTCGTGGGGCCAGGGGTTGTACGAGTAAAGATCAAGCGGTGGGGGCTGGGTACTCAGAAGGCCTACCCCCGGAACCCGTTCCAAAGGGGAACCACCATCGAGGATACGGGGGTCCTGGATCTGCTTAGCCAGGAATCGGCGGTGATTCTGGGTACTGTCCTACTGAGGCTTGCGGAACGCCTCCTAGGACGGGATAGGCTAGAAGGGTTGCTCGATAGGGGTCGGGAGATGGTCTCGTCCGTACCTTACCCTACCGAACCGCCCCGCTAGAGGGTACGATCCAAGCGTAACGACCAACTTTCTCCGCAGCTGGAGTAGAAAATGACTGCGATCCCTAAGACAGGGTGGTCCCGCGAGGGCAATTCGGTCGCCTTCACAGGTAAAGAGGCTATCCCATCGGATGTCCAGACTCGGATGCAGGCGATAGCACGAGGCCTTGAAGAGCAGCGGCATCCCTACGCAGCTATGCTTGCAGCACGGTCTACACAGGCCATCCAGCGGGGGCAACTCACCGACGAACTATTGGCCTTCCTACGGTTAGCGTACGCAGCCACAGGATCCCCTACGAAGGTACGCTCTGTTCCCGAAGGCCTCCAGTTCACGATGCCAGACGGCTCCACGTTCGTCCCCACCCTCCTGATGCGGGGGCCAATACGAGCATGGGCCAACTCGGTCTACGACGAGTTCGGGCCGCAGGAGCGAGACGAACCCATCCCCTTCGAGTTCGAGTTCACGCCGTTACAACAGGGAGCCATAGACGCTATCGAGCAGGCCTTCCCGTCTGCCCGAGTCGCAACCGGGATCACGTACCGCGACCGTCCTCGGAAGGATGAGGAGTGGAGTCGGCTGTACCCGAGCCTCTTCCGCCGCCAGATGGTGATTGCGGGGTCCGCAGGTGTAGGGAAATCATTCACCCTCGGTGGACTGCTCATTCGGTTGATGGAGAAGCACCCAACGGTCCGGAACGTCGCGTTGACCGCGTACACCCACGTCGCTGCCAAGGTGATGTACTGGTACTTCCGGCGACTCCTACTTTTCCTCGCCAAAGAACGAGGTCTTCCCGTCCGGAGTGAGTCCATAATCCTGAAGGGCCAGAAGCGGGCAAAACCTGCATGGGGCTTCGACATCAATGGCATTCCACGGATCTTCACCTTCCCGACTACGGTGATGGCGACGTGGGGCAGCACCATCACCGTAGAGTCACCCGAAGACGAAGACGAAGAGTTAGAAGAGGCTATGGAGGGAGGCATCCCTACCTCTGAGGATACCTCTATCGACTTGGGTGTCATTGACGAGGCCAGCATGGTCCCCCGCACCCAGATGCACGACCTCATGTGGGGAGCAGGGCATCCCATCCTACTGGTCGGGGATCCAGGGCAACTCCCTCCGGTGGAGGAGCGCGAGATCGGGGTGACCGACATCTTCACAGAGATTGTGGAGGCGGGTTTCAACGAGCAGATCCCCGGCTTCGGGAACCTTATGGCTGCTCAGAACCTGCGGACGGATTCGGACTCCGCATCTATCCTGGACCTCGCATACGACTACCGCCAACACATCAAACTACCTCCAGGCGACAACGCCCTCGACTCCATCCGACTAGCGAAGGAACGGGTTTCGCGCCCCGGCGGCGGGTCCATCGAGGTCGGCATCGCTGAGCGATTGCTGTACTACGCTGCAAAACGAGCCGAAGCGGGACGTGGTGTTACACTCACAGACGAACTCAGTGCCATTCGGGAGTACGCCGAGTACTTCCAGAGGAACCCCGAAATCGCTTCCGTTATCACCGGGAAGCACTCTTCGCGGGAGACGCTCAACGCCAAGATTCGTGTGGCATTGGGATATCAGAAGTCGGTTAGCTCCCGGACCGCTCCTCTCGATGGAACCCTCCACGAAGGCGAGCAGCTGGTGATGGAGTCCACACGATCCTTCGTTCCGGACCCATATACCGACCCTGGCAAGCGGATCACCAACAACGAAATCCTGATCGTCCAAGAGGTTTCCAACGGCACCGTAGACATCCCCGTCGTGTACACAGAGCCGGAACCACCTCGCCGCAAGGGTGAAACTCCTTCCGATGTTGGACCTACCGGACTCCCTCCTGGCACCGAGATCGACTACGGATACAGCATCCCGTGCTTCCAAGCTACGGTAGAGACCCGTGGGAAGGACAACGCCGAGGCCTTCTTCGTGAACATCCCGAAGGAGATGCTGTTCCACTCCCCACGTAACTCGAAGCTACGCTCGTACCGCAAAGGGATTGAGCGGCTCGCGTTGCAGTTGAAAAGACGGCGCGAAAAGTACGCTTGGCCTACGGCGCTCATAACACGTTGGACTGGCGAAACTGTTACCCCCAATCGCCAACCGGGTGGCACGTTCCGGAGGAGAATACCTGAAAAGGGCATGACCCCTCGGGACAAGATGCACTACGTCTTGGCCACCTTCGCCACCTTTATCCCTACCGGCTCGTTTTCGAGCCGCTTCCAGCCACGCCAGGACTGGATGAAAGACAAGGTGGCGTGGGAGCAACGCGCCGTCCGAGAAATGCTGGCGTACGAGCAGCTAAGCCTTCTCATGGCCCACTACGGGTACTGCATCACCGGCCACGCTTCCCAGGGATCGCAGTTCGGTGTGGTTTACATGCTGGCAGATCCACCCCAGAACCACATCATCGTTGAAAACAAGGTAGACCCCAAGTTCGAGCAAGCCGTCCAGGAGACGTTGCGCTGGATGTACGTGGTGGTCACGCGAGCCAAGAACGAATTGCAGCTGATCCAACCGACGCCCATGCTGGCGACTCAGTCCAACCTATCCTTCGAGGATCTGAGCAGGCTCGATCTACCGCTACGAGAAGTTGATACCCCCGCAGCACCAGTCGTCGCGCCACCGCCTCTACCGGAGCCCAAACAAGAGGGGGCAGGAGAGGAGGAGCCGGAACCTGTTGTGGTGGTCGAACCGGAACCCGCGCCGACCCCACCTATACCTACCGTCGATGTCGAGGCCCTCAAGCTAACGGAGAAGATGACGGAGTGCCTACAGGCTGTCGCTGAAGGGAAGCCCTGCGCTGGAGCGCGACCGGGGCGCACTCTGAACGCATTGGAACGAAAGGGCCTCATCGTTAAGGAAGGGAACGGAGGGACGCTCACTCCCCGAGGGCGTGAGGTTGCCCAGGTGCTGTTCCCATCCTCCACTCCTCCAGCCCCTCCTGTTGAAAAGCCCAAGGCCCCTGAGCAGGAGGTAACTGATCTGTCGCTGGAAGATCTGGAGGCATTCCTGCTCGACCTTGCTCGGACAGCTACCCGCAAAGGCCCTGTGGTCTTGATGGACCAGGGACCGGCCTACGTTGAGTTCAACCGGCAGCAGCTGGAAGCCGTGGCGAAGCGTCATAACATCCCCATGCTCTGGCTGATCGACAATAACTTGACCCGGAAGCACGAGTTGGCAGGACGGTTAGTCCAGAGACTTGGCATTGGTCTCACTTACCATCTGGCCGGGATTTGGAAGGTTCACATCCGGGATGCTGGGAGCAAGGAGGTTTCCTACCTGGGCGAAGGGCCAGCCCGTTCCGTGGATCCCGAGCCCGATGGGATTCGTACCTACAGCGCCAGCGTGTCGAAGGAACCTCCCAGGTATGTTGCGTTGGGCCGGAAGGACGCCCGTGGCAGGGAGGAAGGGCTCTTCTTTACCTTGACCAGGGAGACCTTCGAGCCTGTTCCGGAGGGCTTCGAGGGAATGTACGCCACGTTCGACCTCCCACCGGGCACCTACTACGTCTTCTCTTTGAGGCACACTCGCGATAAAAAACCATATGGCCAGCAGGCCGCGAGAGAAGGCTATTTCCGGACGGTCGCGGAGCGCGAAGCGGAGATGGATAAAATCATCAACGCTCTGAAGTCCAGTTAAACGGAGAAAACCGATGCCAAGCACACCGATTGAGATGCCTCGACTGTTGCCCGGTGGGTGGCAGCGGTTCGCCCGTTGGGTCGCTCGTCAGTACATCAACGCAGCGGCCCGTAGCTTCACAGCGCAGAGGTATCCCGGCGCAGGAGACTACCCTGAAGGGTACGGGTTGATGCGAGCGGCATCCACCGCCCTGGAAGCCTCCCAACGAAGTACCAGCAGAGCCGTTTTCGACCAGCTGGTGCAGGCCTACCGTGAAGCGTGTGCCGCAGCTGATGTTGTAAGTCGGCAAGGGGCTATGGCCGGAGAGATCGGCAGGATCCGCACGGAAGCGATCCGGTACGTGCGTCAGCTGAACACCCAGATCTTGCAGCGTCTCCAAGGGGCAACCGCCTAACAGAGGAACGGCCATGCGTATCATCCGACCAGAGATCGATTGGGAGTCCTCTCGAAGACCTGTTAGCGGTGCCCCTATGGTAGGTCAACCTCCTCTGGGAGGGGAGACTAACCTACCTATGACACCGGCAGGCTTGGAGGTGAACCCCGCGAGCATGACCCAAACCATTGGGATCTCGGAGGAGTTCGCCCAGTCACCGCTTGCCACCTACGAGGATTGGCAGAGTGCTTGGTGGCGTGAGGTTCTCCAGAACTCGGTCGATGCCAAGGCCGCAAACGTATGGCTCATTTTCCGAAGAGCAGAGGATGGCTTCGTCGTCGGGTGCGAAGACGATGGAGTAGGTATGACGAAGGATCAGTTGCTCGCCAACTTCCTAGCGTTAGCAGGCACCGGTAAGAAGGGAGTACGGGCCACTGGTGGGTTCGGGAAGGCGAAGGAGATCATCCTCTTCCCGTGGCTCAGCTATGAGATTCGGACCGTCGTTCAAGTCAATGATTACGAGGTGGAGTGGACTTGGGTGCAGGGTCAGGGCGTTCGGCATACCGCACCACGTACAGGGCGTATGTCCATCGAGGAAGCCATCGCGAGCAGACAACAAGCCCATCCGGGTCACGACCGCGCTACGGGCACCATGCTCCGGGTGAAGATGCCTCTAGAGGAGGCCCTACGAACCTCCACAGCCTATGCCAACACCGTCGTAGGGATGTCGCACGTCCCCGGTGTGAACCTCTACATGAACGAAGAGAGGCTCTCGTTCACGTTAGGGCTTACGGGTGGAGAGGTGGTTCGCCAGTGGGACGATCCGGATACCGGGGCTCAGGTCCGGGTCACTGTTGTTCGGGGGAACGTGCTGGATACTCGCAAAATCCCGGTACGACAGAACGGCCTGTACATGTTCCCTGGGCCGTACCAACCGGACGGGGTAGACGGTCAAGTCCTGATCGAGTGCATCGGGAACGCTAAGGCATTCTTCACCGACAACCGGGACGGGTTCCGCTACCCCTTCAGTTCGAAGCTGAACGATTTCATCAAAGACCTTGCCGTTGAAGGCGAGTTCGCCCTCCGTCCTTCTACCGTGCCCGCCAGTACCATCTACCACGGTGAAGACCTAGATGCCTTCCAGGACCCGAACTTCGAGGAAGCAGAGTCGCGCATCCGGGACCTGGGCGACCAGATCTTTGATCGCATTCGAGGGGAGGGTCGGGAAGATAAGGATATCCCGCCCGCCGTCGTTGAGCCTGAGAACCAACTTACAGCCGAAGAAGCTGCTGATCTTTTCAGAGAGGTTGCCAGAGCCACGGACTCTCTAAAGCAGACCCTCGATAAGAGTCGTGCCATCGATGTCACTATCGAGGAGTCCGAGGCTAGGGAAGCCCTCTCAATCATCCCCGTGAAGCCAGGGCGATATGGCGAGAACACCTTAGCCAACGGGCTGATTTGGACCCCGAACACACTGATTCGGCAAGGCCGGAAATCAATCCCCGTACCTCCTGAGTACGAAGTGTCCCCGGATATGGGGAACTACCCGCGTGTCCTTCTCCACATATGGGCAGCAGCCTGTCGTTGGGTGGCTATTGCTCTTGGGCTCAACCTCCACAAGGTTGGGGTAGGGTTCACTTTCGATTGGGACGAACGCGGACGCGAAACACTAGGGTCGTTCTATACGAACCGGGCTTGGGAGTTCCACGACGAGAATGTCTCCGGGGAGTGGCTCCTCATCAGTCCCGCCTATGCTGTAGCTACGAGCCGGAACGAGTTCAATGATCCTGTCACCTTCAAGATCATCCCTCGGTACCATCTAAACAGGGACGATGATCTCCTGACGATCTGCGCCATCGCCGTTCACGAGGTGACTCACATGGAGTTGCCGGGGGTGGATCACGACGTGCAGTTCGCCTACGCCGTAACCAAGAACATGGTGCTGATGCCGCGTTTGTTCACCCTGGTGAAAAAGGCTGTGCAACGCGCCAAGGAGATCTACGGCATCAAACGACTGGTCACCCCAAAGGAATCCCCGCTCAAGAAAAAGAAGGCGAAGCGGAAGAAGAGAACGCCGAAAGGGTTGGAGAAACTCCCGAAGCCAGGGGAGTACGTTAGCCGTTCTTGGGGAGGGACCGTCTACGAGGCCACGCGCACCGACATCAACTCCCCTGCTGTCAAGGTATGGAAAAAGTGGGGAGCCTACAGCCCATCTTTCCTCGGTACGTTCCGAACAATCAACGCCGCTACGATAGAGATCACAGGCGGGGCACACAAAGACGGGATGCGGTTCTTCGGGCTAGACATGGACTATCCGGATTTAGAGTTCCGACGTGGCAGGTATGGCAAGCACGAGATCGAAGAGCGGGAAAAGGCACTGGCGATGCCAACGGAAAAGAGAGCCTTCCGCCAATCCCTACCCCTTGAGCAGCAGTTCTTCCCAGAGGATAGAGTAAAGGTGGTCGATACGGACAGCCAATGGCATACAATGTGGGGGGACGTGCAACGGATCACTCCTGATGGTAGAGTCGTAGTCAGCTTCTGGGATTCAGGTGGAGGGGAAGAGGAGTTCGACCCCGCTAACCTGTGGCACTACGGACAACACATCGACTACAAGTAGCCCACAACGACCTATGCCAGTCCAAGAAATCACGACCTCAGGATACAACCCGCCTTCCAACTGGACCGGGGTTGTCTACTTCCACAACAAGCAGTGCGGGGCCTGTGTTGGCATGAAGCCCCAGATCGATTGGGTGGCCGAGAACCACCCCGAGATTGCGATCCTTGCCTGTGACACGATGCACCCAGCGGGGATGCCCATTTCGGCCACCTATCGCATCACCGCCACGCCGACCCTCATCTTCATCAAGCAAGGGCAGCCGGTCGGGTCCGAGATTGGTGGTGTCCCGGCCCAGCGTATCGTCCAGCTGTACCAACAGTACCTCGCGAATCCCCAATAACCTCCCGCAGCTGCGTCACTAAACAAGAGGGGCCTCCCTGTTCGGTGGGGAGGCTCCGTGGTATCGTCAGTCGCAGTTGCAACAGGAGGTTATATGGCGAGGAAAACCGAATCCCGCCCAGATCCCCAGAAACCACCGGTAGCCTACGTCGATCCGCGTGGGCAACTGGTGGAATTGAAGGCGGTCGTTGGGGCCTTTCTGAAGAAGATGGCCGAGGTCCAAGAGAAGCTGTACGGGGCGGTACAGCTAGACATCGCCCACGGGCTGGGGCATGACTTTCGCAAGAAGGCGGAGCCCCAAACGGGGAGCGTAGTGGCGGGCCTTTTCGTAGATTGCTTGGTGGATATTGGGTGGTCCCGAGGAAAGCCCGTTCTCCCGGAGGAGATTGCGGACGCAGGTGTTTACTACCTCGGCTTCGGCCCGGTCTTCAGCCATATTCGCTCTGCACCTACTACCGACTCCGCAATCCAGGTGCAGTTCCACACTTCGAAGGGGCTGATTGCTCCCTTCAGTGTTCGGTATGACGATGCCATTATCACCCCTGCGGAGGTTACGAGGCTCAACCAAGCAGGGCAGTGGCTCAACAAGCACCTGACTAAGAAGTACGGCAACGCGAGCCCCTTCCAAGTTCGAGTACAGAACGCGGCTGACGCCCTCCTCCAGTTGGGGTTCACGATCACACCACCGAAAGGCTTTGCGAACATCGCGGAAGCCATCGACGAACTGGCGAAGCAGTGGGACGCCGAAGGGGACGACAAGGCCCCTTTTGCGGGTAGCCCCGAATCCATCTCCGGTCTACTCCAAAACGGCTGGGAAGGGATGCGCCACACCCTGAAACAGCTGGGGTTTGGGACACGTAAACCGCGAGGGGATGTCGGGGCCTTACCGCAGAAGAACCGAGTCTACGTGGTTGGGTTGGAGACGGAGAATCGCAAGGCCCAAGTGGTCGTAGGGGTCCATCCTAGTAGTCTCGTCTCCGGGAGCGTCCTCGGTCGATACCAGGGCCTTACCGTTGCTCCCCGACCCATAAATGCGGAGAATCCTAAGGAGGCTGCCGCTCGGTACCGGGCCTTGGTAGGACTCACCAAGAACCTCCCTGTCGAGGAGAGACTGGAGAGTCCGATCAAGCCCCCACAGCGAACGGCTAGCATTCCCCACCAAGAACCGGAAGATACTGAAGAGGAACAGGAACCCTTACCACCGGAGCCAACCGTCGAGTCTGACACCGACTCCGATGACGACGAAGGGGTACCAGAGATCACCTTCACCTTGCCGGTCCCGAAAGATCCAGAAGACCCGGAGACCTCCATGCCAGCCATCTCTGGTAGTTCCATACCCAACCTCGAAGAAGTCCATCCGGTGTGGGTCCTGTTGGCAGCGATGTACCCGGACTATGACAGTTTCCGGAACCCCAACCTCCCGAGCCCTGGGCGACACATCTACCAAGCAGCTACGACGGGGAATGCGACTCTGCGTGGCCAAGGAAGGCCCACCCAGGACTACGACTTGGTAGTCATGGAGATCGATGAGATCGACTGGGCGTCGGATCAATTCGAGGAAGATGTAGAGGCCACTGAACTGCTTACCAAGGCCGCACTCGGAGCGCAGAAACTCCTGAACATCGGCGTGGATCACCCGCACTTCGAGAAGCGGGCGCGGCGTATGGTCAAAGCGATCCCGCGTCGTGTGATGGTGCCCCTTGCGTTAGACGAGGAAGACACGAGCCTTTCCGGTGAGGTTGGGGATGCCATCATACAAGCCTACATGGACAACGGCTGGGAGCATATTCTCGTCCTGGTACCAACCGGCAGAGGGATGGGGGAGGTGAACAACCTCCGAGCCTTCTACGAGGATCTCCGGCGCGAAATATACGATGACACATACGACGACGAAGAGTCGCCTGAGGGCAAAGAGTCCGAGGATTCACCGTGGGACTACTACCTCACCGAAATGCTCGATCTAGGAAAGCCCGAGATCCGAGCGGTGGCGAACGGCCTAGGCATCAGCGTAGAGGAGATGAGGCAACAATCCCCCGAAGACATCTTCCGCATTCAGGGCGATACCTTTGTTCCTCTGCTGGTACGGGTCAGTGGGCAACCCGAAGCGGAGATACTCCGCTTGTTCGAAAACCCACCCGCACCAACCGTTGCCGCAGGGCCTAGCTTGGTGCGGATGCGAGGGGGCCGTCCAATTCACAAGCCCCAAGTCACCGCAGGGCCAGAGTACGACGAGGAGATCGAAGCCCCTACCTGTCCCAAGAAAGGGTGCGGCGGAGGTACCCTCCAGGGGACGCGAGATAGCGAGGATCTATGGGAATGCCCTGTTTGCCATTGGAAGTGGCGCACCCCTACCAAGGAACGTCAGGTGAGCGGCGGCGAACCTGCCGGACCAGAAGGCCCAGAGCCTACCGGAGATGTGTACGTTCAGGAGACGCAGGATGGCTACGAAGCGGCCTATGGTGGCCATTTTGCTGCCAACAGCCCCGAGTGGGATGACCTGATTGACCAGTTGCGAGTATGGGTCCGGAACACACCCTTCCCGGACGGCGTCCCCAAGATCATGTACCTCGATTCCGACCAGAGTGCTTACGAGATCAACCTCTCCACCGGCCAGATATCGTCAACCCCCCAGGCAGTAGGCATGTCACCACCTCCACTCCCGGACGGGATGGAAGAAGATGGGAAGATCGAGATCATCGAGACCACAAGCCGTGAACGGCGATTCCAAGCACTGTTCACGGGCGGGGACCTGAAGGAACATATCGTAGGGTTTGCCAAAACCTACGACGATATACTCGATGTCATCGACGGGTGGCTCGACATGAACACCAGCAGCATCCCGGTGTTCCTCAAGGGCCGCGAAATTGATATCGCTACCGGGAAGCCCGTTAAAGGAGACGACACGGTCAGCGGCCCTGTAGCCTACACCACCGAAATTGGTGAGAACGATATCACCGTCCAAGCCATCGATGGGCTTTACGTGGCCTACTACCAAGGAGCCGAGATCTTGTCGGTGGAAGGCCGAAGGAACCTCGTCCGGGCGATCCGCGAGTGGTTGGAGAAGAAAGGGCTCACAGAGTCCCGTGCATGGATGGTTGACCCTTCCCTGATGAAGATACGATCCCTCCAGGTTTGGCCTGAGTGCTAGGGTATCGGCGGGAGCGCATCCCTCGGCTAGAATACCTGGGACTTGACCGATCTACGTCGTGACCGGGAGGCCTACGATGCCGCGTATACCCGCATACCCCTGCCCCCAACCAACCAGCTGCCAGCCCATGCGGCAGCCGTACCCCGTCGAACTCCAGGCCTTGGCCCGAGCCCGGTGGCTCCTGAGGAACTACAATTCCGCCATCACCCCGGAACTGTGGTGGGATCCCCAGAGGTCCATTTTCGTCGTGGCCATCGAGTACGACCCGCGCCTCAACGCCCGCCTCCCGAACAACTTCGTCGGTATCCCAGTCCATCTGTATCTGGTGGACCCGAACCGTGCGAAGCGTTCAGGCACTGCGGTCATGGGCGAGCCCCAACTTTCCCTCCAGCAACCCTACGGATTCGGCTGGCCAACCATCGTTGCACCACCTATGACTATGGAGTGCCAACGTTGGACATACCCGCAAGGGGGATGCGGAAGGTAGAACGCTGTGTCTGGGTCAGAAGTCGTACCGGAGGATCGCATCGACCGCGTAGGGGCGCGATTCTCGGGCCTCACCGCACAGGCACTATCCATTGCCACCGGGTGCCGCATCTGTTGGACAGGCAACACCACCGGACGGACAGCCCAAGGCGTTCCCAGGCCCGACATGAACCCGTCGCTACTCCTGCGGCAGTTCATGGACATCAAAGCCATCGGCACACGGTTGTGGCGGAAAACGGACCCCGACAGCTTGCTCCTGAATCACCCGGACGCTATTGAGATCACTCGGCGTCCTCAGGTGAGTCCTCGCGTTCGGTGGGTCATGCTCTCCATATTGGGACACAACCGCCCCACTTTCGGCCTAGGGTCACTCAACTCCATCGTAGACTTCCGCCTCGCATTCGTAGCCGCTCGTGGGCAACACGCCGTCGAAGTACACGATGCCCGTTCCGATATCCGGTACCTGTACTGTGGTGAGCAGGATGAACCACGGACGCGGTTCTCCTACCTGATGGTGCGACACATCGTCAGCGATCTCCTGCTGCCCCGTATCACGCAGTACGTTAAGCACGAGGCCCCAGGGAACGAGTACCAGGAGCCTACAGGTCTCTTTGCCGTTGGGTGCCTCCTCCAAGACATGCCAGAGGGGAAGGTAGCAATTATAGCTGCCCCTCCTGTTTGATCCTGCGTCACCAACAAGAGGAGTCTCTTCGCGAAGGTCTTCTAGGTGATCGCAATGGTTGCACTGTTGGGCGGGAAAAAACTACGGCGGGTGGTACGAGGGATCGTCCAAAGGTCTCGACATACGGGGGTTCTCCCAAACGACAACGAAGTATCCACGGATCTCTTGCGGCAGATACTCGAAGAGCATCAGCTGAAGATCCTGGGTTCCCAAGATGGTTGGATCGAGACGGAGCATTGGCTAGGTCGCCGCATCGAGTTCAAGCTGAAGCAGAAGACGGGATGGCACTACCGGGTGACCCATGACCCGTGGAAGCGGACAGCACGGAAGAAACCGACCCTCTTCGATGAGATCGACAAGGTAAAGCCGGGGGATTCAGAGCCTTGCGCGTCTTCCTTGTGGTGGGACGGGGATACGGCTATCGGCGGGAAATACATAGGCTTCGACTTGGAGGCTCCGCTTATCGAAGACGGGGAGTTCCCTCCTATCGTTGTAATGGGTGTCGCCAACGAGAAGGGCGAGCGGCTCTTGGTCGAACCCGAACGGATCCCCGATTTCTTCCTCAACCAACACGCGACCTACCCCACACAAATCTGGACTGGCTGGAACATCGCCTCCTTCGATATCCCGGCGCTTGATTTCCGCATCCCTGGTTTTCGGGAGCGTGTCCACGATCTCCTGATCCGGAGGATGACACAGGGATACGTTCTGGATGCGATGCTGTTCAATCAGCTATGGGATATCGGGGTCTACAGTCGGGTTTGGACTAAGGACAGTGCTGTCCTCTTCCCGTGGATGAAAGGCTGGACAGGCCCCTACACACTGGGAGCCGCAACAAAACGGTGGGTGGGCGCGGATATCAGCAAAGAGGAAAGGTTCACCTTCGCTGAGTTTGTAGGTCATGCGAGGGCAATCAGCGAGCAGCAAGCCGACTATGTAACCTCGGACTGTCTAGCTGCGGTCGCGGTGATGAGGGAGATGTACGAGAACCCCCACACTTGGGAAGTGGCACGGAAGGCGAAAAAGCAGATGACCCGTCTTCGGGGGCTTCAGATCCAAAAAGACGAGCGGGTCTACAGCAGGCTGTACCGTGAAGCGGGGCTGGAGTTCGGTTGGCAGACCCACACCATCCAATTCCTCGGGGCGTACGCCTTGGCTTGGGTAGGACTCAACGGCGTCGAGGTGGACGTAGACTACACCTTCGACCTGTTGGAGACGATGTCGGATGAATTGACGATCCTATATCGTCGGCTAGCAGGGCAGCCTGGATACTCCATCTACAGGATCGACAAGGAGAACACCGTCGAGGTGGCTTGGGTAGACCGCGACCCCGGAGAGGCGGTGGCCAAGCTGGAAGCCGACAACCCAGGTAAGACCTTCAAGGCAGGCCCACGCAAAGCCTTGATGTTCCGCAACATATATGGGCATCTAGGCCCGGACGGCGATGAGCGCAGTACGCTCAACTTCCAAGGGGCACCAGAAGCGGGCAAGGGCTCGATATTTCGCTTCGCCAACCCAACTACGTGGAAGGTCCAGGAGAACGACCTCCGGACGTACATCGCGCAGTACGTGCTTCCTAACCAACCCGAGGAGTTGCTGAACGATCTGGGGTTGAAGCGAAAGGCGTGGCTGTACCATTTCAAGGTAGACGATGTTAGCGATCTTCCGGATCCTGTTCTGCGTTTGTATTTCCAGGCAGCCGAGAAGCGCAAAGAGATCGGCGCAGTCAAGACCTACATCCCTGGGTATCTGCGGCTCCGAAAGATCATCGGCAAAGGTGCCGCAGGGAAGCTGAGCCTGAAGGAACTGCGGGCTCGTCTAAACCTTGTAGGGGTCAGCCGAGGCCGTGTCTACCCTGCCTATAAGCCCCTAGTCTCCACAGGTCGGACCGGAGCCGGTGAGCCTAATATCCAACAAGTGAAACGCGACAGTCGTTTCCGTGGGTGCTTCGTGGCCCCGGAGGGGTGGCTCCTGATCGGGAGCGACTACGGAGCCATCGAGATGGTCACCCAAGCAGAGATCTACATCCACCGGTACAACGACCACTCGATGGCGAAGTACCTCAACGATGGGTACGACCTCCACTTCCTCACGGGCATGAAGATCCGTTTCCCGAAGGAGCAGGCGAAGTGGATGCCTATCCTCTCGGACCCGGACCTTAGGGACATGAAACGAGCCGTGTCCCAGAGTGAGGTGGACGAGATCATGGTCCGGCTTCGCAAGCGGTTTGATTGGATCGATGATGTAGTGGACCCCAAGGATTCCGGAGAAGACATCGCCAAGGACGCATGGACCTTCCTTCTGATGGAGGCCATGCTCCCGCAGTCCATCCCTGCGAAGCAACGCAAGAAGACCATCAAAGAAGCGCGGCAAGGCGCGAAGCCTTTCAACTTCGGGGTAGCGGGCGGGATGAAGCCTCCCCGGATCCAAGTCCTGGCGAAGACCGACTACCGAGTGGATATGACACGGGAGGAGGCGGAGGCTGCGTATCGAGCGGGTATGGAGATGCACCCCGTGTGGAAAAGGTGGCTTCGCGATGGTGTGCAGCACCTCATCCCTACCCCACCACTACCCTACGAGCCTTACTACGACAACTGCTTTGTTCTAACAGGGCGACTTCGGGGCGCTCTGTTCAAGGGAGAAGCCAAGGGCCACGATGGTGGGCTGAACGAATGGCACAACACTCAGTTCCAAGGCCTAGCTGCTGACGGGGCGAAGCTGGCGCTCTACCTCGGATGGAGAGAAGGCCTCTTGTTGTGGTCGTTCATCCACGACGAGGAGAACACCGAGAGTCCGGAACACCTCGCGGACGAGCATACCGAAATCCTTCAGGGGACGATGCTAACGGGGATGCAAAGGGTCGTCCGTGATACCAACGTCACCAACGGAGCAAAGAGGCTGAGGCGATGGAAGAAGTAACGACTAGCGACTTCAACCGGCTATGGGAGTCGATCACACGCAACCGTGCCTTGGCAGATCGGCTTGGTATCACCCAAGACGTGCCCCTGATTGGTTTCGACCGGTCGGAACAGCTACCCCGGAAAGAGATCGCACGAAACCTGAATCGTATGGTCGGTGAGATCGTCCAGTGCAGACGTTGCGAGTTGGGTGTCAACCGCATCCGACGCGGAGTTCGCGCCGTCCCCGGTGAGGGACACCCCCAAGCCATCGTGGCCTTCATCGGAGAGACTCCGGGGAAGGAAGAAGAGCGGCCCAACCGAGGGCGTGGGGCCAGCCCTGTTGGTAGACCCTTCGTAGGTCGGTCAGGGCAGCTGCTCGACCGTGTCATCGAATACCTAGGCCTCAAGCGAGAGCAGGTGTTCATCTCGAACACTACCAAGTGCCGGAGCCTTCACCCGGATAAACTGCCTCCGGAGGATACTCCTCCACTAACCTCCCAAGTCCAAGCCTGTATGCCGTACCTCCACGATCAGCTGGGACTCATCCAACCCTGGCTGATCGTGTGTTTGGGTAAGTCCGCAGCCACGGCCATATTGGAGGTTTCACCGACTTCTAAGATGACCGAACTGAAGAGCCAGATTTACGATTATCCCCGCGACCCCAGAATAAAGGTTTGGGTTGCGTATCACCCTTCTTTTATACTGCGTAACATGTCCCAGGAACTGATCCCGTACACTGAGGACTTTCGCGTCGTCCGGGCTATCCTGCGAAAGGCAATCGAAAACGCTAGAAACAGGTAGCCTCCCCGGTATTGGTACATGTGCAGGAGGTAGCGACAGCATGGGCAAGCAGAAGAAGCGTCTCGCGACGGATCCCGACGTGAACACCGCCGGGATTTCACCCATCGACATGAACAGCACCTCGGATACGCGGGCTCGTCGCCTGCGGGGCAAAGTGGCCCCTCAGACGGGGTCTCCTATCGTCAAGGGTGCTGGGGCATCCGGATCAGCGGCAATGGGTATCGGTGGTGGGAGGATGCCCGGTCGGGTCCAAGCTGCCGGAGGAGCCGTCCTAAAACCGGCGAACCGCAGAGGATCCGCTCAGAAGCCGAAGGGTGCGAAGGTGGTTGAGAAGGCCATCGATCCCAATGACAGCACTCTTCGTCCCCACGACCCCTACGACCGGCGACACCTCTCCAAACAAGCCGCAGAGCGTGACGCGCTGAAGGAACGAAAGGACCAAGAAAAAGCCCGTGCCACAGCGGACCGAGCGGCTAAGGGCCTCCCGGCTCCCCGGCCCGAAACCGAAGACGCCGAGGCCTTAGCGGAGGGGATCCCCAGCTACGATCCGGATGCCGACCGTATGGCTCCTCCGGAAACGGCTCCGTGGGAACCCCCTGCGAAGCAGAGCGGCTCACTGATGAAACCTACGCGCAAGCCACAAGGGAAGCCCTACGTCCCCTCGAAGAAGGCGTCCAAGGCTCACATCCCTGGGACCAAAGTGAGTACGGAGGAAGCCGACGAGGATCCCGAAGAAGGAGATCCTACTGCCGCTGAGGTAGGTGTCCAACAAGAGGGGGAGACAACAGGTTCGCCGCTGGACGACGATGTGATGGGCGAAGAGGATGCGGGCGAGCCGGAGCCAGAGCCGGAACCGCAGGGCAAGCCGTCGCAAGGCAAGAAGACCGCCAGGGAGAAGGCCCAGAAACGGCAGCAGGGGAAGAAGAAAAAGAAGGCGAAGCGTAAGTAGCTACTAGCCCGTCTCTCTAACAGGCTCGATCTCACGGAGAGTCCACTGGCCGGTCATCCCTGGCCCAGTGGACCCTGCTGGAGGGGCGCTAGGAAAGGTGGGCAGGTTCTCCCCTGGCAAAGGATTACCCTGCCCACCTTGTCCATGCCCCTGCGAGGAGGCTTGCGGCGGGACCTGTGGGGGCGTACCGGGTGTGCTGTGCTGGCCTGTCGGGGGCCAATTCTGAAGGATCGGTCCTGGTCCTGAGGGTTGTGCGGCCTGGGCCTGCGGGGCTACTCCTCCTGGATATAGCGTCAGGGGATTTTGAGGCTGAGCCGCTTGGGCTGCCTCGTTGGCTTTCTTGACACGGGCCTTCTCCATGTTCTCGGCAAACTCCTCGGGTTTATCCGTGCCGAGGATGCTCTTGCGAAGGCGGTTAGCTAATCCTCTCCGGACCTTCCTGGAGGCAAGAGGCACCAAGGGAGCAAGCGGGATCAGATTGGGCGCAAGGTCACCGACAAATCCGAGGGCACTGTTGCTGGGAGGGATCCGCTGTTCTGCTGTAGCCCTCAGGTTGTCCAAGGCGCTCATCCCCGCAGTCACCGCAGCGGCACCAGGGATAGCATTGGTGACCATATCCATGAGCCCACTAACTTGGCTGTTCAGCTGTTGGGCGGATTCCGAGTGGCGAGCCGCAAGCGACACTACATCGCCCATCTCAGTAGCTACCTGGGTGTCGAGGTTGCGTTGAGTCTGTAGCATATCCTCGATGCCACTGCCTATTTCCTCAGCGAACTCCCGGATCTCCCGATAGGCACGAGCCTGTTCGGGTGTGACTGCGGTGTACTCCAATTCCTCCAGCAACGAAACGAGCCCGTTGATCTCTGCGCGAGCCGAGGCTAACGCTGCGGTGTTGCGTGGGTACTGGGCTGTCAACGATTGGATGCGCTGGACGCGCTGGCTAAGATCCTGCGCTTCCCACTCCATACGCTCAGCGGTTTGCAGGAACCCACACCCCAAGAAGGCAAAGGAGCAAAGGCCAAGCAGCACGGGGATCAGGAGCCATTTCCACCTCATGCTACTGCTCCTAGTAACCAGGCGGGGCACCCCAGGTGCTACCGCCTCGACCATACCCGTCCGCAGGCGGAGAGGGCGAGGGAGAAGAAGGAGATCCGTACCCGTAACCATACCCGTACGGTGGCGACGGCGAGGAGTACTGCGGGTAATCCAAGGTCCGTCGATTCACTGCGTTGAGGTGCCGCAGGATCGCGTCGATGATCTGGGCTTGGTCTTCGGACTCCGCCGCCTTGGAACGGATCTCCTGGATCAGCATTTGACACCGAGCGAAATCCGGGCTCGGCTTCGCCAGTTCCTCTGAGAGAACGTCGATCTGGACCGATAGCTCCTCTGCCAATCGGACGTGGTAGCCCGTAGCAGTGCTACCCGAACGAGGCGATGAACACCCTACAAGGAAGACCACGACCAGAAGCGGGATGATGGTTCGGTGCATGGCTACTCCCCATCTTGGTCCGCAGCTTCTTTCCCTTCGGCAAGGGCTAGAGCCCGTACCAAAGAGTCCCGAAGTTCGCGGAACTGGCTGCGATGGTTGGACATCAACCCGAAGGCGGTATGGTACTCGTTCTCCCGGTAGATGGTGTCGAACGTCCTCAAGGCCTGCTGGAGTTCATCCGCAGTCAACGGACACACAGGGCATGGGCCGTTTACCCTTACAACAGCCGGTCCTCCTCCTGCGACAGGACTGCCCCCGCTACCGTTGCTCCCTCCGCTTCCACCTCCGCTACTGGAATCCTCGTCCTCGGCGTTTACCCCTGAACCTGTAACGTTAATCAGGGTCCATCCCTCGTGCGCTTGAAGATCGGCGGCGTACATCCGCTGCGTAATCGTAGCGTGAGGCCCGAGGTAGACGATCTGTCGCTCTTCGTCCAAGGCCACTCCGTCCACGATAGGGAGTCCCGTCCGAGGGTCGATCCGAAGGTCCGTCGAGGAGTCGATCTTCTCAGCGAAGACGCCCATCCCCAGGAAGTAGGTCAGAGCAACGAAAATGAGAATGGAGATGATGCCTGTAACACCGCGCCCCATCCACGTCTTCCAGGCCAACGTGGACTGCTCGTAAGGCTGCCGGTGGTTGAGGTTCCCCGGTACGGAGACTCCGGTCCCAGAGGGCTGGGGTCGGGTAGAGGTGTCTACCGGACGTGCAGGAGGTCGGGCCAAGGGCGTCGTCATTGCCCCCGGAAACGGCACGGAGCCGTTTACACTCGCCCCGACCCCAAGCCCACCAGGGCCTAAGGTTTGACCTAGAGCCAAACCAGGAATCTGGCCGTTCACCCCGAACTGGATCTGCTGCTGGGTGTAAGGGCAGACACCACCGTTGGACGCGCACGGTGCAGTCGTCTGACTACCAGCGTTGCACTGGATGTTAGCTTGTGCTTGTCCGGTCATGGTAGGTCTCCTTAGAGCCAGTTCGGAGATGAGGAAACTAAAGCGGCCAAACCAGAGCCGCTAACTCACGAAGAGCCCGGAAGTAATCAGCTTCTGCTCGTTGCCGAACATTGATCGGGTATTGGCCGTGGTAGATTCCAGCCAACGCAGCCATTTCCCGCAAACCCGACTCTACTCGGTAGATCGTCCTGTCTTCTTCGTTTCTGGGACGACCCGGAGGGAAGTTGCTGGGCGTGAACAAAGCGAGGACACCCTGAAACTCCGCTGGAGCGGGTACCCGAAGGGGCGTACGGGGCACTAACCCAATCAAGGCCCACGTCATTGGGCCAATCTGCCTACGCAGGGTATTGGCCCGAGGGTCAGGCGTATCTACGGCGGGTGGAAGTGCCGTCAGCGGACCCGTTACTGCTCTGCCTTGATGAGGGAGGCAACCGCTCGTCCGAGCCTGTATTGCACTGTTCGTAAACACGGTTACCTCCCTAGTTCAGGGCTAGAAAACGGGCTCCTAGAAGAGCGCGTCCTGGATCTGCTTGAGCGAGTCCGCGTGGGAGTCCGTGGCTTGCGACACGGCGTTGATGGCCTGGGTCATCTGGGCCATGTGGTTCGCCAGCTGCTGGATGCTGCCCGCGTTCTGGGAGTGGCCCGTCTGAAGGGTCTGGATGGTCTCCCCGAACTTGGCCAGTTCCCCGTTGAGGCTCTCCACGAGGCCGTCCATGTAGGGCTTGATCTGGCCCCAGATGTTCTCGGTGATCTCCTGAGCGGTCGGGACCACGATACCACCGACCTTATCCTGGAGGGAGTCGAGACGCCCTTCAGCAGCGGTGATGCGGGCGCTGAGGGCCGTGATCTCATCCTTGGTGGCCGATCCTTTCAGCGCCTCGATGTCACTCTGGGCGACTTTGAGGGCCGACGACACCTGGGTCACCTCAGCCTGCGCCGCCGCGATCTTGGCGAGGATCCCTGTCGAAAGATCCGGCTTGTCGGCGGGTGTGGTCTGGGGCGGGGACACCGCCGGGATGTCGAGCGCCGGGGCCTCGACCTTGGGGGCCTCGATCTTCGGCATGTCGATCTCGACAGCAGCCGCAACGAGGACTTCCGGAGCATCCGCCGTCTGGTCGGGCTCCGGAGTGGCGACCTCGGGAGCATCGCCAGCGTCAGCGTTTGCCACCGGGAGTTGCATGATCTTGCCGCCCTCGGGGGCGGGCTTGCTACCTGGGTTGAACTTCTGGAGTGCCATGTTCTCGTCTCCTGGACTATCAGGTGTGGATGAACCGTCGAGAGTCTCCACCAACCCAGGCGAAGACTCTCTACGCGAGGACAACTTCGCACGGACCGCCTTGGCAGCGTTCGACGCTCCCTCCACGACCCGTTCCTTCAAAGCGCCGAGCCGAGGGCCAGCCTTCTCACGGACCTTCGTCCCGGCTACCACAGCAAACGCCACGGTCGCGTTCTTGGCAACAGCAGTGGCTCGGCCCAGCTTTGAGCCTTTCACCTGCTCCCAACGCTCGCGAAGCGTCTTCTTCGGTTTCGGGGCCTCCGTCTGCGCGACCAGATCAGGAGGGAGGTCGGGAAGTTTATCAAGGGCCATCAGGATCTCCTTCGGCTGAGGATAACCCAGCGCGGTGTCTTACGTCTCGTTGCCTGTAATCTTAGACGCCCCTCTTAGGCAGGGGAAGCCTAGAGGGGTCGCCTAGCAAGCCGACATCCGACTCCTATAAGTGAAAAACTTTTTCAGTTTCGAGCTACCAGTTGCGGGTGGCAGAAGGCCCTGCCGCACCAGGGTTGCCCTGGGAAGCCCCTCCAGTGCCTGCTGAACCTACGAGAAGGGATGTACCCGTATCGTCAGCATCCGAGGATGTATCGGCTCGGAAGAGTGCGTATGAAGCCCCTCCAAGGCCTCCTCCCCCATGCCCACCACGACCCCCATCACCCCCTGATCCCCCCGCTGCACCGTCCCCACCGTTGCCGCTTGCTCCAGAGCCACCGGATCCTCCGGCACCACCAAGACCACCATCGCCCCCAGCCCCTCCAGCACCTCCCGTCCCCGAGGTGACTAAGGATGCGGTGACCTCTACGTAGCTACGAATAAGGTACACCCCGAAGGATCCGCCCCCAGGCCCACCTCCACCTGCTCCAAAGCCTCCGTAACCACCTCCGCCGCCACCACCACCACCGCCTCCAATGAACCAAGTAGGCCCGCTAAACACGGTGCGCCCACTACCGCCACCCCCTCCACCAGATCCGTTGGCACCGATGCCACCCGAGGCTCCAGAAGAACCTGCCCAGATACCGCTCACTACCGAACCGGATCCGCTGGCTCCGGTCCCATCTATACCAGGGTTGCCAACCCCACCAGCTGCCCCTGCGTACCCGTCGTTATGACCTGAAGCGCCCCCTCCACCTCCTGCCCCTCCCGTTGGACCACTCCCAGACGATCCGCTTTGGGAGCCCACGGTGCCGATGTTGGGGGCCGTACCACCGCCGCCTCCAGTGTAGGCTCCAGTACCACCTGAGGCCCCGAACCTGCTCGAAGCCGATGATCCCGACGAACCCGAATTGCCTGTGGATCCTGTAGATCCTCCAACCCCATTTCCACCAGCACCACCTACGATTTCACACTCGTGGATGACAACCACGTTCACAGGGCAGTCGATAAGTAGGATACCATAGGTGTTCTGGCTTGCACTGGGAGCGTTTGCTCCATTAACGTCAATGCGGTCAAGGACAACGGGTCCTGTCAGCGTATTCCCGTACACCGCAGCACAAGTACCAGCGACGGGCTGCCCTTGGAGCGTTACAAGGTTGGAGTTGTTGCGGGACCACGCACTCCCGGCGTTGTAACCCCCGTACACTCGGACCCCGGAGGCCAAGGTCAGATTCTCCGGGTAGGTTCCTGCGGAGACGTAGACATCCCGAGGAGGGCTGAAGGTCGCAGCTAGATTGATCCCCGCTTGGACAGTGTCCAGAGGGTTGGCCTTCGTACCTGGGTTGGTAGGTGACCCACCATTCCCATCCACGAAAACGGCTAGGGCCTCTGTGCCATCAATGCCATCACCATCGGTGTCTTGGAACAGGTCGTCCGGATGGTCATGGACGATCTCGATTGTTAGGTCGAAGCTGTCGGTTCCTCCATACCCGTCATCTACCTCGAAGCGTAGAACGAGTGTGCCATCGAGTTGTGCGGTGTCTCCGTTGAACGTAACCACCTGAGGTGTAGTACCTGATTGGGTAACGGGAAACACTGGGGTGAACCCAGCTTCCCAAGTTTCCAGAGAGCCACCGATTCGGGAGACCTGAACGGCCAGTGTATCCCCTGTATTCGCGTCGGTGACGGTCGCAGTGAAGTCCAGACTCTGACCGGGGAGCAGTGACGCTGTCCATGTCGGGTAACTGCCTGTGATCGTCCCAGGTCCGGTTGGGATGCCCCATAGAGGCGAATCATTCACAACCACTTGAAGCAGACCGCTATCACCACCTCCAGCCCCATCGTCCACTGCAACCTGAAAAGCCGCCAGACCAGGAGAAACCAAGGCCCCGCTGGGAGTAAGAACGATAGCGACTGGGGACGGTGCAACAGCAGAAGCGGTACTCACCCCGAAGGACGCTGCTGGGGTACTACCTACAGCAGCAGGCCACGCACCGTAGCTGAAGCTGGACGCGACATCGAACTGACATGTCAATGTTAGGCTGTCTCCCGCATCAGTGTCCGTGGCGAAGAGCGAGACGATACTGGGAAGGGTACCCCCAGGAGCAATCACTACTCGCCAAATCCCTCCACCAAGATCCGCGACCCCCGTACCTGAGATTTGGAGAACCGGGGCTGTGTTGGTGATGCTGCTGTTATCCAGTTGAACCGAAACAAGAGGAGCCCATGGACCGGGTTCGTAGTCCGTTACCCGTGCCCGGAGGTGGACAGTCCCTATATAGGTTGGGAGGTCGTCCAGGGAAGCCCAGTTCCGGATGTAGGGGATGCCGGTGGGATTTGTGTTTAGGTAGGGATTGGAGACGCCGGACAACGTAGCGAGGTCCCAACTACTTCCTCCATTAGTCGAGTACTCCAGCGTCAACTGGCACGGGTCGCTCTCTGCATCGCTGGCGGTGAGATCTAAGGGGATACTGCCTGAGTAGGTTCCGGCTGAGGGTTGGGAAAGAGTGGCAACCGGCAGCTGGTTCTGACGGTCATAGAACCACCCCGTGTCGCTCCAAGTAGACTGAAGGGTGCCGGGGGTGGCCGCTGGGCCGTCTCGCCCTGCAACTCGAACAATAACGTTACCTCGAAACGTTGAGGCCCCTGCGAGATCTGTCTCCGCGTCCCATTGGATGCCGTGATAGATCCCCGTGGAGGATGAGGTGAGGCCTTCGACCGACGCAGGGGAGAACAGCACTGTCGCAGGATGCCACGTCCCTGGCTGGTCGTCCCTCTGGTATTCAACCAGAAGATCTAGGGGATCCGAGGCGATGTCTGATAGGGTGACCGAGACTGTGACCACATGGGTCTGCGCTGACAAGATGGGCTCCACCTGCACTGAAGGTGGTTCGTCACCTATGGGGAACGTCGTCTCTCCTTCCGCACCGGTCACGGAAGAGGAGTCGGTGGGAATGACTCGGATCGAAATGGCCGGGTTGAATGCGATGGCCCAAAGGTCGGGAGTAGAGTCCCCGTTGCTGTCCAGATGCACTCGATTCAATGAGGACCCCCCAACCGTGGAGTCGGCAAACGGTTCCCATCGGAAGGTGTGACTTACACCGGAGGGACTCATTGCCAGTCCGGTAGTAGAAGGACTCGAAGAGTGAGCCGAGCATGGTAGCCATGATGAACCGCCCTCCAGGTACTCGAACGCCACGTCAGCGGTGTCGCCTCCGTTGGCGTCGATCAGCGTGTACTCGATCTCGATGTACTGTCCGTCTAAGCCTTCAACTCGTGCAACAGGTATGACTCCCGTGATAGTAGCCGCAGGGGGTGACAGGACACGCCAGTCATTGTTGATGACCAGAGGATCAGTGACGATAACGTTCGAGTCGCTACCGAAGGCATCCTGTACTTGGATAGCGATCTGAACGTTGCCTGTGTCGATGTCAGGGAAAGCGATCTCACTATCCCATACGAAGGAGATCTCAGAGCCACCGGGAGTGCTTCCTAGATCTCGGAAGACTCCCACCGGGAAGTCCTGCGACGTACCACTGGGAATCGGTATGGCCGTTGACGTGGTGAACCCGTCGTCGCTGTACTCGAAAGAGAGAACGTCGATGAGATCAGAACCCGAATCCGCTACCTCGAAGCGTACGACTACAGCCCCTCGGACTACCCCAGTTCCTCCAGCGATAGATAGGCTGCTGAGAACGGGGTTGTCGTTGCCGTGAGGGAAAGGCCCACCTAGAGCAGAGGATCCAGTGCCGTCGTTGTCCCGAGGCGTCACCCGCAAAAGGATGTCCCCAATGTAGCCGGTACCCAGGTCTGTAGTAGCATCCCATTGAACGGTAGCCGAGGAACCGGAAGGGGATCCCTTGAAGGAGGAACTGCCTGTGACCGTAGCTGTTTGCCATCCTGATTGAGCATCGTATTCCAACGAAAGGGACACACTATCCCCATCCGGATCGATCACGGACACAGGAACTTCCACAACCCCTACAACATGAGGCACCGACCCCACGACCACCCCCGGCGGGGACTGCTCGTCCTGGAGGGCTTCCCAACCAAACCAACCTGCCACTGCTACACCTAGTACAGGCCCGCATCCTGTGGTGACAAGCAATGCGAAAGCTAGAAACGCAACTAGCCCGGAACGGACTCCGGGCTTGTTCTTGCGGGTGCGGTGGGTGATCTCCTGCATGATCCTACGCACCTCACTCCCTCTTATGGCGCTATTTTTGGGGTGCTATCCCTCCCCTTGGTAGGAGGGTGGGGCAATGTGCCCGCCACGACCCACAGACGGGATAACGCCCTGTGCTGTTCCCGGTCCTGCGGGCCTCCCCTTTGGATTCGGTCCGGGACCGGGCCGACCCTTCGAGGAGGGTGCCCTCTGTATAGTGGTGGAGAGAGGCAGCGGCCCCTCCAAAACGTCATTCGCCCACGCATCGACGGCAGCACCGGTCTCAGCCATCTCCGGATATTTTGCGGTGACCCGGATCAGTCCCAAGAGCGCACGAGAGTGTGGTTCCGTCCGATGAAGGGCACGGACCACCTCCGCAAAGGATCTGTCGAAAGTGGCCGGGACGATGGGTTTCGGAGGAGGCATCGGCGCAGGGGCCGGAGCCGGAAGGGGCATCGGCGCGAATTGTGGCTGCTGCTGAGGATAAGGTGCGTACGGGTTGATACCCGTCCCTGCCATGTATTCGGCAGGCCCCAACGCTCCCATCGACGGATAGGCGTTTGGCATCATCGCGCCGTCCGCAGCGGGATACATCGGTGGGACCGCCATGATCCCAGCAGTGGAATGCACTGCACCGGGCGAACTGAGCGCCGGAGAGCCCAGAGGGATACTCCGATGGCCTTGGACCACACCGAGTTGGTTTGGCGACTGCGGGCTGCTGAGGTTGGTATAGGCGAACGTCATGGTCATCCTCCGAAATGAGGGTTGCGTGTGTCGCCAACCCTAGCACACCCGCTTCGGCTTGTACTAGACCAGGGGGGTCACCTGCCGAGCGGCATTTTCACGGACCGCTTCGGCGGAGCGGTTTCAGCAGAGGCTGCTGGGGTATTCTCCCCATTTCCGTTGCCTGTTGAAGACCGAGGTTGAGTGGTCTTCGGCATCTGCAACTGCGGCATTTTCAGTTCCGGGACGGCGATGACGTTGGGGTCCGCTTCCGCTGGAGTGCCGTCTTCGTTGGTCTTCTTCTTCCCAATGACCACATCCTTGACCCGTGCAATCCGTTCCGGGAGGTTGAGGCGACGGCTACCGGCGTTGATGACGAGGTACGACGGTAGGGCTACCAAGAACCACGCCAGTAGGAACAGCTTCGCTGCCCCAATGGGACCGAGACTTTCACCGGCCATCATCTTCGGGCCGATGTCATTCCATAGGACCATGGTAAGCCCCATGCAACCAGCAGCGACCGCCGAGACGACCGCTACCAACAGAACGAACTTGACCGGGATCCAGAAGACGTAGTACGCCCAATGCTTGCTCTCGCTCATGTCACGACCTCCGTGCTGTGACGGCCCGAAGAGGGCCAAGACGACGACAAAGCATACCACTAACCAGAGAATGGTGACAGTGATGGAGGGGCATGGCAAGATCCCGTACCTGCACTACACCACTAAACAAAATCCCCCGTCCCGTACCTCAGGAGAGAACCATGCCGTATATCCGTTTCGAGAAGCAAGTACCGCCCATGCAGGCCCCGCGTCCTGGTGTTCCCGAAGAGCAGACGCAACCTGGGGTTCGGGATGCCTTGCTACCGATCATGCTCCCTGTCCACTTCGATGTCACAGGGTACCCAGACGGTACCTTCGTACTGGGGTACTACATGCCCGGAATGCCCCAACCCGAGGCCATCCCGTTCCCGACCATGGATTCGGCTCTCGTGTGTCTCGACAGTATCCAGGAAGCCCTGATGGATCCAGACAACCCCGATTTGCGGGTCATTGACTTCCGACCCTGGCAAAACGGGGAGGTCCAGTAGGTCCGAAGCGTCCATTCCTACCCAGCGGAGATCTAACACATGGAAGAAAACTGGCAACGCGGCACACAGTATTTGGTGCCGGTGGATCCCAGGACAGCACCGCCGCTCACCCTGGACGGCTACAAGATGCTGTTCCACCAGTACTTCACCGTCACCATGAACATCATCGGTGCCCCTGCGGGCCTTGTCTCGCAGATCTACGGCATCCTGTGGCCGCTACTAACCGAGCAGTGGCGGTTCTATCACAACTACCTCCACGTCGTAGCAATGTTCCAGGCGGCGAGCATCTACGGCATTCCGCTGAGGGCTGCGGACCGCCTCGCAATCCTCTTTCACGATGCGATCTACGTCCCTGGCAGCGACGAAAACGAGCGACGGAGCGCCGACCTGCTGAAGGTTATCTTCCTGCCTGCTATGGATGGGATTCCAATGGAGGTCATGGAACCCTTCAAGCACCAGGAAGGAGGTATCAACGGCGTGGTTCACGAGGCCATGCGCCTGATCCTAGCTACGGACTATGGCAAAGGATCCTCGCATCCGAACGAAGAGGCGCAGGCCATCCAAGACCTCGATCTCATGGTAATGGGGGCACCGGAGTGGGCCTACCGCACCACGAACACCCGCCTGGATGACGAAGTGGTCGCCTTTGTCCGGTACCACCAAGGCAGCTTCCTTCAGACCGATCCACTCGTAACCCCTTCCTCGGTGGTGGTCGGTACGCACCCTGCACCTGTTGGGACCAAATCAAAATCTTCAGTAGCCCAACAGGAGGGGGGAGCCACTTTGCACCCCACGCTCCAGCCGAAGACGGTTCTGTCCAATCGCCTTGCGGAGCCGGAGACGGCACCGCCTCAAGCCGAGATCCGGGCGACGGTGCAAGAGTATCGCCGCCAGATGGCGCAGCGAATGCTCGACAAGCCGTCCATCTTCCAGACGACTCAGCTGGGCTTCCTGGAAGAGCAGGCTCGTACCAACCTACAGGCTGAGATCGACGCGCCTACGATCTACACCGGGGTCGAGGATGCCATCGGGACCGTGACCGATGCCACCTCGGTATCGGCTCTACATCAACGGGCATCCAGGGCAGTAGCGAATACCAGCCGCTTTATCGATATGCTCAGCAGCGAGATCGACGCTCTGGAATCCGCTGCGGAGCAGTTCGCAGCTAAGACCAACTCGCCGCTGACCATCGAACTCTCCCCCGAAGCAAAGGCTGTGATTGATGTTCTTCGGCAGCAGAAGGCTCTCGCTGAAGAAGAGGCAGCCGAGCCTAACTCGGAAGACACCGCCGCAGAAACCGAGTAACGGGGAGTCCTGATGACGACCTGGATTGAAACAGGGCGAACACTGGAAGCTGGAATCGGCCTCACGTTCATGCTCCGCAAGACCCGCAACGCAATCCCCTCGGAAGAGTCGGAGCCGGGGACTTCCGATTTCGCGAAGGCCCTGATCTCCGAGGGGATCAAGTTCGACTCGGCACACAGCCACTCCAGCGGCGTGACCGTCGAACGACGCGGTGATACCCCACTGCGGATCGCTGTCGAGGCCGGAGGCGATTCCCTTCGGATCATGGAGATCACTTCCAATTCCCTCGAACGCGATTCGTTGCTGGAACAGGAAGTAGACGCCGTACGCCAAGCCTATCTGAAGACTTGGCCATGGCCGCTAGCCCAGGTGGAGTGGGGAACGATCATCACCAAGAGGTACTCCCCCGTGGACCCTCTTGGGTTGGTTGCTGAGACGCTGATGGGACGAGCTACACCTCCCGGTGACGGCCTCGTCGCTTCCCTGGTGACCACCATGATGATTATCACCGAAGGAATCCGGTCTGAGATCCGGATCGAGGTAGGTCTGGACGACCCGCTCGCATTCATCGTCCGGCAGTGCAGAATCCGACTCCCTCTGGAACCCCCTCCCGTTGGGGCACCGGAGTCCTACCGCGAGGCCCTCACCCGTGACAATCTCCACTTGGAGCAAGTCCTCCTTCCAGACCTCTTCCGCGAGCCTAGAGAAGCAGACGGTGGTGAGGAAGAGGACCCAGGGGTGGATGGTGACGAAGAATCACTGTAGATAGGGATAGCCCTACTACCAGGAAAGGTGATATGGGAACCGAAGACAACGACCGTGAGCAGCCCGAACAACCTGTGGCCGAGGTGAGTGTCGTCTATAGCGAGTACACACCTCACAACGAGGAGACGGCACTAGGAGAGCCGTTCGCGTTCACCCAGATCATTCGTATGGAGGTGACGGGCCAGGACCAACTGGACCTGGACTCCGGGACCTTTGGAAGGGGACCTTTGATTCTCAAGGCCCAAGGGAATGGCAGCCGCGAAGAGCCGAGCGGCCTGCTGACCCTCAGCCAGTGGTGCCCGGAGAAAGTGAAGTGGGGCGAGTTCGTGTCGATCCCCTTGGACGACCGGCTATTCAGCACTCAAGCAGAGTCCGAAGAGGAAGCGGCGGATGAGATCCGGCAGGTTACCCTGGTCAACGCTGTCGAGGAGGCCCTGAACATCTTCGCCTACGCCCATGGATTGGAGGGGTTTGTGGGCCTCGATGATGAGGAAGATGGCGGCGAAGGGACTGACGATGATGACGATGAGAGTGCCGACGAGGAAGACGAAGAGGGCGACGAGGGCGACGACGAATAGGAATCGCTTGCTACCTATGCACTAGGAACGAAAGGGGCCACCTCGGTGGCCTCTTTCGTAGGGCAAAACTGTAAAACTTTTTCAGTTTCAGGGTTCGGTCTTGCCCAGGACTTGGGTGCGGTACAACCTCTGTTGCCACGGATCGCTAGGGTCCAGACCCTTACGGACCACCTCGTCCAGGAAAGTCAACGGGGTGAACTGGCATCCGTGGAAGACCTTGCGGAGTTCGCTTGGGGTTAGATCCCCAGGATCTTGGCCCCAATGATCTGGGGAGTGGATCACCGTAAGGTTGCCGGGGTTGCGGGTCTGCTTCTTCCAACTAAGGAACTTCGCCGTGAGGTAGTACGCCACCCGGAGGCCCCCTATATCCCAGTCGGTCATCAGGTATAGGTGCCTACCTTGAAGTAAATCGAAGAAGTGGCGTTCATCGATCTGCCCCAGAGAAGCGACAGTAGGTGGCAGCGTGGCCTGCTTAGCGCGAAGCATGTCCACAGGGCCTTCTACCAAGACCACTCTCCGTGCAGTGAGATCGTTAGGGAGACCCAGGAACGGCGGCGTTAGTACCCTACCTGGAGCGTACGGAATCCGGTGTTTGGAAGAGGGCAGCACGTAGTACCTTTTCCCTTCAACCTCAAAGGACCGGAACACGAAGCCTACGGCCTGCCCCTTCGCATCCCATACGGGGAAGGCCGTGGCGTGAGGAGCGTAAGGGACTAGCTGTTCCCCTTGCGAGTAGACGAGTCGGCACTGGACCATCGGGTCCACTAGACGTTGCAATGATGTCAGCACCGGCCATCGAGGACTATATCCAACGGAGTACAGATCCAATTCTTGCGGGCCAAAACCCCGTCCCCTCCAGTACTCCCAAAACTGAGCAGACCTCGCTTTAACGAAGGTCTCGGCAGCGTACTGGAGAGGGTTGAAAGGATCGCCCATTACATCAGGCGCTCCAGTTCTGAGACCATCAACGATGTGAACGGAGTAACCCGCTCGAAGACCTGAAGACCGAGGTACCTTCGGAGAGCGTGTTTCCCAGCGATGATGACACACCTTCCAGGCTGCATCCGCTGTGGGGACCGTGTTTTCCCTGTACGTACGCCTTGCGTGGGGGAGGTAATCGTTCGAGTGATTCCGGTGTAAAGAGCGCGGATGCTTAGTCGTTCATCAAGGGAAGCCTCTTCACCCCGGATGTACCCTGGTTGCCAGCCTACCGGTAACGGGTCGGTGACCTCGTGTGTAGGCCGGATCGCGTTCCAGGATGCTCGGATCGAGTTGGGGGAGATCCCCGAGAACCAGAGTACGATGACCAGGGGATACTCAAGACCCTGGACCTGATGGACGTTCACGGCCCACCCATACTGCAAATGACGAGGGGTAACGTTACGCGGTGGGATAGCGAAGCGGACTCCCATCTCCGATTCAAACTCGTGAAGGTGTACCCTTCGACGTGAGGACCAGCTGGTGCTGCGGTAGTAGATCACCTCACCTCGCAGGACACCGTACCGGCGGAAGTCGTTGCCCTTAACGAGGTAGGGCCAGTTGGGGGAGAGCCAGATATCGCGAGGCCTGTTGTTGAACAGAAACATTCGCGCATACTCCCTACCCCGTTGCCACTCGCGCTCGTAGTCGGCGCTATAGTCCGGTCTCTCTACCCCCTGGTTCCAGTACCGCTTACTGCCAAAGTGCTTCAGAGTAGGGTTCAACTCCATCCCTGGAACAGGCTCGAAGTTCGGGTCGTCCGGTACAAGCCTCCCCAACAAAACGTCGTGGAACCACCCATTCACACGGGTTGACGAGGAGAGGTAGAAGGTCCGGCCCGACTCGGATTGCGGAGTCCTAACCATGGTCACAATACGAAAAGGCAGTACGGGCTGAACAGCGGCCTTTGAGAACCGCTGATAGTCCCGCGTCCCTTGGCTGAACTCCCTGGCCGAGCCCCGCACCGCTCTTCGAGGGAAAGACCCACCGTTCTCCAGATGGACCCTTGACCAGTCCATAACCTCCCGGAAGATCGTGGTCCGGATGGACTCTTCGGTCCGTAAGAGGAAGCGATTCCAGTAGTCCTTTTCGTCTGGCCTACGGAACCCCGGCGGAGCCATGTCCGTCAGTGGCAGGTCATCCACCATGTAAACCCGTAGGTTAGGATCCTCGCCGGTAGTAGCAGTCAGCCCTGCGGCTTCCAGGAGCAAGTGGGATGTATCGCTCCTCGCCTGTGCGAAGGTCATGCCCGACCTCACCAACCCAAACAGGTGAGCCAACCTGCCGTCGTAACGGAACTGCTCTCCTAGGTATGTGATAGGGAACGTCCGCAAGATATCGTAGAAGAAGTTGCCCGGTTCGACTGATTCCAGCTGCGAAGGGTCACCTAGGAAGATCACTCGGCGCACTCGCTGGCTTAGGAAGACCCTCTTCTGCTCTTCCTCTTCGTCCCGGAACAGTGCCAGGGCGCGAACCACCTTCTCAGCGGTGACCATCGAGGTCTCATCAATGGCGACCAGCACCTTCCGATAGAGGATGGCCTCGCGGAACCTTTCGGAAGAGTGGAACTTGTGGAAGAAAGAGTCGAGGGTACCCACGCCGACAGTGAAGGTCAGCATTTCGTGAGCATCCTCTTCCGGGGCTCCTTCGACTACCTGACCATCTTCGTTCAGGACCGCGTAGTTACGTGGAAGTCGAGGGGGTTTATCCTCGTCCTTCTTCGGTTCAGACGTGGTGAACAAGAAGACGGGGTTGAGGAGATCGTCGTCCGCGTCAAGGAGACTCGCGACACGCGATGCCGCCCGGTTCGTAGGAGTCAATACCAAGAGACACGTAGGCTCGGCTTGCTCCAACTCAAGGGCGAACCTCTTGAACTCCTTGAGGAGGTGGCTCTTTCCGGACCCTGGATCACCAGTAACGCAGGAGATCCTCCATCGAATCACCATCCTCGAAGCGGCCCCCTGCGAAGGAGACAGGACACGGTCAGGGGTACTCCCGTCATCATCTGGTGGATCCACAGGGAGGATATCCGGAGCGTACAAATCCTCCTGTGTTCGCAGGAGGCCGATGATCTCCTTAGCAGCGTTCACTCGTGTCTGTAGTGTGTACCACGGCTCAGGGTTAGTCGAAGCCGCAACGCTCTCCACTCGTTCACAGAGTTTCGATACGGCGTGGTCTACCGAGAGATACCCTTGTTTAGTTGGTGCCCCTGGGTTCCGTAGCGGTATTGGCTCTAACGGGACACCCAACCAACCGGACAAGGCCTTGTAGGGACTCGGGGTCTTTGAGCCCGCCATGTAGATCTCCATCTCAGACCCCTGCTGCCCCTGTTCCTCCAGATCCTGGTGCCGCCTCCGGATCGCCTCGTAGATCAGGCTACGGGGAAACATCGTAGATCCACTAGGGATCGGCCCCTGGGTATCGAACCGAAGCCCTGGTTCACCCTTTGGACTGAAGGCCCGGTGGTTGCGCCCCTCCAGGTGCAAGATGGCTTCGTGGACCACAGCCAACACGCGGTCCTCAACGTGAGGCGTCGGAAACATCGCACGGGCCAGCAGATCTACGACCCAGAACGGGAAGAGGGTCTCTCCCGGCGTATTAGGGGATACCAGTCCAGGGTTGCTAGAAGGCCCAACGAACGAGTAAGGCCATGCGATCATTGCGTACGGGAGGAGTGCCCCTAACGAGCCGTACACCTCGGGATCCGAGAGGTGGCCTACCAAGGAAAGGAGCGGGGCCTCGTACTCGTCCTTTTCGAGTTCGCAGTAGTGCCGATACATACCTTGGAGATTAGGCTGATTCAGCCTCCCTTCTGTCGCTAACTCTTCCCCTCGCTTCAAAAACGTAGAGGAGTGGCAGTACCC
>Ga0272441_10002682_pt1 | contig 35570 bp, 32 predicted proteins | sample SSMProp6N_FD_193582 | JGI IMG/M metagenome (GOLD analysis project Ga0272441, IMG submission 193582) | Marine sediment archaeal communities from Little Sippewissett salt marsh, Falmouth, MA, United States - SSM-Prop-6N | ecosystem: Environmental > Aquatic > Marine > Wetlands > Sediment ...
TGAGATAATCCCAGACCCCGTTTGTCTTGAACTGCTGGCGCTCCCAGAAAAAATCGTGATGATGGGCGATGGTGGGAAGACCGGTTTCCGCGATGAGCTCGGTGATCGCCAGCCCGAGCGGGATGTTGAGCGGTATGGTCACCGCGTTTTCCGGTATGAGGAGATCGATGTTGAATTGTCGAATGAAATCGTATAGATGATCTTTAAGGTGCTCCTTGATGGCTTGGATTTTGGTGGTCAGCTTCCGTTCTCTCATACCGTTGGCGTCGAGGGCGAAAGCGGTGTTGAAGATCGACCGGATGTCAGGATGCAGAAAATGAGCCTCCGGCACCAGGCAGGACCGCGAAGGGTCCCGATCTATCTCTCCGGCAAAATAGAAACAATGAAACCGTTCTTTTTTGAATACATTGGCCCACTTCTCCGCTTCTATCGAAACGCCGTCGGTTCCGGCAAAACGGGTCGAGATGAACCCGATGTTGTGAACCTTGTCAAAGGGGATGTACATTTCAACGCCTGCGCTTTCTGTCAATCACTGCGGGGCAATTCCTCGCAGAAAAGGTTGGGAGCTATCTTGTTTTACATATAAAACACTTATGGCCCTGGGCCACCACGGTGTATGAAAATGACGCGCCGGAGCTCGGATGTACCCACCTTTTTTCCGTATTACATTCTATTTTCGTGTTAAAGAACCGGAGATGTCAACGACATAATGCAGCAATTCTCTTAAAAAACGAGAACCCTATAGACGATGTAAAGATTCAGCGCGAACCGCAGGCCGTCATCCCGGTCTGTTTCATAAGCAAGGAGAAAAGGGATGCAGACGATTCTCCAGAGGATTTACGGAAAGCAAAAGGCTGCGGCCGCCGCCGAGCGGATCGCCGCCCTTCTGGATGCTTTTTCGACGCAGCAACCGGTCGGACAGGGCGGCTCCCTCACCGAGGCGGATGCCATCCTCGTCACCTACGCTGACACGCTCACGCGAAAGGGGGAACGGCCGCTCCGCACCCTGCACCGCTTTGCGACTGAACATTTCAAGGGCGTTTTCTCCGGGATTCACATCCTGCCGTTTTTTCCCTATTCCTCGGATGACGGGTTTTCCGTCACCGATTTTTTTTCTGTCAGGCCCGACCTGGGGAGCTGGGAGGACATCCGGGCCATCGGCGGGGATTTCAAGCTGATGGTCGATCTCGTCGCCAACCATGTCTCCGCCGAAAGCCGCTGGTTTCAGAACTACCTCGCGGGTGAGAAAGGATTCGAGCACCTGGCTATTGAAGTCGATCCGGCGGCCGACCTCTCCGGGGTGACCCGGCCCCGCTCCCTGCCGCTGTTGACCGCATTTGAAAAGCATTCCGGGCGTCGGGTGCATCTGTGGACAACCTTCAGCGCGGATCAGATCGACCTCAATTACGAGAGCCTCGACGTCCTCGAAAACATGGTGCGGGCCCTGCTCTTTTATGTGTCGCAGGGGACGCGGATCATCCGGCTCGACGCCGTTGCTTATGTGTGGAAGCAGATTGGAACCCCTTGCATCCACCTGCCCCAGGCGCACGATCTGGTCCGGCTGTTTCGCAAGGTCCTGGATTTCATCGCGCCCGGCGTGGTCCTGATTACCGAGACCAACGTGCCTCATGAGGAAAACATCCGTTATTTCGGCGACGGTCACGACGAGGCCCAATTGGTCTACAATTTCACCCTGCCGCCACTGCTCCTGTATTCACTGGCCAGGGGCGACGCCCGCGTGCTCTCCGAATGGGCGCAGACCCTGGCAACCCCCTCGGCGGACACGGCCTTTTTCAACTTTACCGCTTCACACGACGGCATCGGGGTGCGACCGCTCGAGGGCATTCTGACGGCAACCGACATATCATGGCTGGCTGATATCGTCCGGCGGAACGGCGGCAACGTGTCCATGAAAGGAAACCCGGACGGCTCGCAAAGCCCGTACGAACTCAATATCACCTACGTAGATGCGCTCAGAAATCCCGATCAGCCCGACGATCCTCTTCTCGTTTCGCGCTTCCTGGCCTCCCAGGCGGTGGCGCTGGTCCTGCCCGGTGTTCCGGCCGTTTACATCCACAGCATCTTGGGATCGCGCAACTGGACCGAAGGGGTTCGGCAAACAGGACGGGCTCGAACGATCAATCGGCAGAAACTCATGGCCGACGCGCTTGCCGCGCAACTGGCCGATCCGCAAGGTTTTCGGGCGCGGATCTTCTTCCCTTATCTCGATCTGGTGCGCCTTCGAACACGTCAGCCCGCCATGCATCCGGCGGCCGGGGCGCAAATCCTCTGCCTCGACGATCGGGTTTTTACCGTAAAGCGCTTCTGCCGGGAGCAGACCCTTTTCGCTGTGACCAACCTTTCCGCCGACGCCCTGACGGTTGCATTGCCGGAGACGAAAGGCGATGGCGTCGTCACGGATCTCATCAGCCGCAGGCGGTTTCCTGCCGATGCGGTTCCGCTTTCTCCTTACGGCATCCGTTGGCCGAGCCTTTAAGCGCCGCGGTCCTCCCCCCTCGCAAACTCTCAGTGTTCGTCTAGAAATGGTAGATTTCGGCTCCGGCCAAGACCGCAGCGATCTTGCAACCGCAGGCGTAGCAGGGCTACGCCGAGGATTGCAAGGAGCGAGAACACCGGCCTGGGCCGAAAGATGCCGTTTATGGGCGGACACTCGCTAATGGTTGGCACCGAAGAAGTTGGCCATCAGGTTGTCCAACTGCCGCCGCAGCATGGCATAGGAGTAGTGCCGGGTGGCCACCGCATAGTTGTGCGACGTCATCTGTACCCACCGGGCCGGCGATTCCAGCACTTCGCGGACTTGACGGACGTTCTTCTTGGTCAGATATCCGTCCATGACGATCAGGTCGAACCCCTTGGGCTCGATGTCCCGCACGAAGATGGCGTAGCGGTTGATGAGCAGGGGCTTCTTGAAATAGACCGCTTCCAGAAAGGCGTTCCCGAAGCCCTCGTAGAGACTGGGGTAGGTGATGAAATCCGCGTGGGCGTAGAGTTCCCAGATCGAGTACCCATTCGGGGTGCCCGGAATGCGGGTGCTGATCAGGCGCAGATCCACATCCCGTTCGGCAGCGTGTTCTTTGAGCCATTCGGCGTACTCGAAGCCCTCGTCGCCGGCCTCGTGGGAGATGACGAGCTTGTAGCGCCGGTCGCCGAGCTCATGGACGAGTTCGATGGCGTGCTCGATCCCTTTGCGCTGCACGATGCGCGTCGGCTGCAGAATCAGGTGATCTCCGGGGGCGAGGCCGATGTCGCGGCGAAAGGCCTTGGTGCGCTTTTCATCGATCTGCGGCGGGTTCTCGAAGTCGAACGCATTCGGAATGATCACCGATGAGACGCCGGTTCGCAGGGCCAGTTCCTCCTGGGCGGCGGTGTTGATGACGACGTGCTCGATGTTCGGCAGGTTGGGCGGAAAGGCCATTCGGAGGTAATCACCCACCGCGTTGACCGCGAAACGCGTCCGTTCCCAGTAGAAATCGTGATGATGCGCCACCGTCGGAATCTGGGTTTCCGCAATGGTTTCGGCTATGGCCAGCCCTAAAGGCACGTGCATCGGAATGGTCAGCACGTTTTCGGCTACCATCATGTCGATTTGGAAGCGCTCGATGAACGCATGCAGCCCCTCTTTCAGAAAGGCCCGGAGGGAATGGATCGCCTCGGTCGTCTCCCGGCGGCGGCGTTTTTTACCGAATATCTCCGCGTCGATCACCCTGTTTTTCTCGTGCTGAAAAAAGGCTTCCGGAACGCTCAGGCTCCTTTCCGGGTCCCGGTCCAGTTCCCCTGCAAACCAGTAACAGCGGTGTCCACTTTTCTCGAGGGTCTCCGACCACTTGGCGGCCTCCAGGGAAACCCCGTCTGTTCCCGCGAAGCGGGTGGATACAAAGCCGATGTTTTTGCCCATGATGCCTCCCGAGCGCTGCCCATTTTGGTTGTTGACAAACCGGTATTCTTTATCTATCTCAAAAGAATACCGATCATCGTGTCAAATTGCAAATTGGCGGTTGTCGACACAGAAATTTTCGGTGTAAACAAGAATCCCATAGATTACGACGGGTAACCGGTTTTCAATCCCACCACGGCAGGACTAATGCGCTCAAACAGTTGACCACCTTAAACCCCGGTCACCCGGCTCCATGTAAAGGTTCACCGAGAACCGCTGGTGTCGATGATCTCCCTGCCCGGGTGGCGTCATGAAGATCGCCTTTCTTCATTATCATCTCAAAACGGGCGGTGTCACCACTGTCCTGAGGGGGCAGGTCGCTGCCATCAGGAAGGTGTGCGACACCCTTGTTATAACCGGGGATCGCGCGGGGACCGTATTGCCCTGCGAGGTCGTGGAAATCCCCGAGATCGGCTATGACCGGCCGGAGAGTCCCCCACATGCACCGGAACCAGTTGCCGACAAGATCCTGAAGGGGATTTCGAATGCATGGCCCAGCGGATGCGACGTGCTGCATGTCCATAATCCGACGCTGGCCAAGAACCGATGCTTTCTTCGAGTTTTAAACCGGCTGCAGCAGGCGGGGGTCCATCTTTTTTTACAAATCCATGATTTTGCCGAAGACGGGCGGCCGGGCGCCTACTTCCGTGAGCCCTATCCTGCGGACTGTCATTACGGCGTCATCAATTCCCGGGATCGTGAGATCCTCCTCAGGACCGGGCTCGACGCTGCCGGAGTGCACCTGGTTCCCAACGCCATCCAGCCCCTGCCGGTCGAAAGGCGCCGCCCCGAACCGCTCGTCCTCTACCCGATCCGCGCCATTCGGCGCAAGAACCTGGGCGAGGCCATCCTGTTGTCGTTGTTCCTGCGAAACGGCCAACGCCTGGACGTCAGTCAGCCGCCGAACAGTCCGCAGGACATAGCGAGCTACCGGGCCTGGAAGCGTTATGTAAAGGAAAAACGCCTGAATGTAAACTTCGACGTCGGCCAGAAAGTCGACTTTTTCGCCCTGGTGGGCGCTGCGGCGTCGATGGTCACCACGAGCATTACGGAGGGATTCGGTTTATCCTTTCTCGAGCCCTGGACGGCCGGATTGCTGCTGTGGGGACGCAGGCTCGGGGAGGTCTGCCGGGATTTCGAACAAAACGGTGTCCGGCTGGACCATCTTTACGACCGGCTCGAGGTCCCATTCGACTGGTTCGATACGGACGGCTTTTTCCAGCGCTGGCGTGCGGCGGCATTGGCTGCCGCGGATGCCTACGATCACGCCCTCGCACCGGAGGCCGTGGATCGCAGCCTTACCTCCATGAGACGTGGCAAGATGGTCGATTTCGGAAACCTCGACGAAACGTCTCAACAGCACATCCTTTCGCGGCTGCTGACGGATGCGGCGGCGAGAGCGAAATTGATCACGCTGAATCCTTGGATAGAGCACCCCGGGGTCGCATCGGAATCAGCAGAAATCATCACCAACAACCGCAAGGCAGTTGCAGATCGCTACGCTCCGGCACTTTACCGGGAGCGACTCTTGACGATCTATGACCGGGTTGCCCACCACCCGATTCGCCACCGGATCGACAAGCGGGTGCTGCTCGACGCATTTTTCGATCTCGAGCGCTTCCCGCTTCTCAAGTGGGGTGCTTATGACGGTTGAAAAGGCGATATTCGAGCGGCACATCCGTCCTCTTACGCCGGTTCCGACAGGGGTTGTACCTCGTCTGGAGGGGATGCAAAATTTAAGGGCCATTCTCTTCGACGTTTACGGCACCCTTTTGATCAGCGGCTCGGGCGATATCGGCGTCACTCGGGAACAGTCTGCGAAGGTGGATGACCTGCAAGACTTGCTGCAGCGCTACCATATCGACCGGACACCGGACGGCCTCTCGGCGGCATTGCATCAGTCCATAGAAGAAGAACACGCAGAGGCGCGGCGACGGGGGATCGATTTCCCCGAGGTCGACATTATCCGTGTCTGGCAAACGGTGCTCGGCTTCGGGGATGCCTCACGGCTAAAGTTATTTGCCCTGGAGTACGAACTGATGGTGAATCCCGTCTACCCCATGCCCGGTCTAAACACCCTGTTGTCGACCTGCCGGGCGCGTCGCATGCCGATGGGCATCATCTCAAACGCCCAGTTTTTCACGCCGTTTCTGTTGGAGCGGTTTCTGGGATCGAGTCTTGAAAAGAGCGGATTCGATTACCGGTTGATTTTCCTTTCCTACCGGTTCGGATATGCCAAACCGTCGATGTTCATGTTCAAACGGGCGGCCGACGAACTCTCCCGCACCGGCATTCCGGTGGAGGCGGCCCTGTATGTTGGCAACGACACGCTGAACGACATCCGGCCGGCGAGCGCCGTCGGTTTCAAGACCGCTCTTTTTGCGGGCGATGGTCGCTCGCTGCGGCCCAGAGAGTCCGATGACCGCTGCCGGGGACTATCACCCGATTTAATCGTTACCGACCTCCGGCAGCTGATCGCCGGAACCGTCAACCCTTAACCGAGGAGCCGCCATGGACAAATATCTCGACGTCCTGCCCACATTCGTCGATAAAATTCGGAAGGTTCGGGAAATCATCATCAGCAATATCGTGCTCATCGGACAGATTTCCGCCCCGACCTTTCACGAGAGGCGGCGGGCCGAACGGCTGGTGGAGCGGCTTGCCGAATTCCAGGTGGACGAATGCACGATCGACGATTTCGGCAATCCCGTCGGCGTGATCCGTGGAACGTCTACCGTCAAACCGCCCATCTTCGTCGTTGCGCATCTCGACACCTTTTCAGAGGTGGTGGCCGACCAGCACTACGAGGTGACGGACAAAACCATCAGCGGTCTCGGCGTTTCGGACAACTCAGCCGCTGTTGGCGTATTGGCTTCGCTGCCGGACATCTTCAAGCGCCTGGGACTGCGGTTCGAGTCCGACATCGTTCTGGTCGCTCCCGTTCTTTCCCTGGGAAGGGGAAACCTCAGAGGAATTCGCCGGTTGCTCAAGGCCTGGCCGACGCCCATAGCGGGCGCCATCTGCCTGGAAAGCGTGGAACTCGGCCGACTCAACTACTATTCCGACGGCATGATCCGGGGGGAGATCGACTGCAGCATCGCCGTCGAGGAAAAATGGGAACGGTATCACAAGCCCAATGCGATTCTGGTCATCAACGAGGTGATCAACGCCATTCTCAATCTGCGTCTGCCCCAAAAGCCCCGCACGCAAATCGTGATCGGGAAGATCGCCGGCGGGTTCAACCACGGAAAGATCGCCTATGACGCCAAGATCGGGTTTGAAATCCTCAGCGACTCGGATGACATGGTAAAGGAACTCTTCGCCGACATCGGGGATATCGTCGCAGGGATCAACAAGGCGTTTGCCGTCGAGTTGAAGCTCAACCGCATCAGCAATCTGGGCGCGACCAGCCTGCGGTACAATCATCCGCTGGTCAAATGCGCGTCCCGAATTTTGGACCGACTGGAGATAGAGGCCTTCAGCAATCCGAGCGAAACGGCCTTATCCATCTTTCTTCAACGGCAAATCCCGGCGATTACCATGGGAATCACCAGCGGGGACAATTTCCATCAGGAAGGCGCCATGGTCGAAATCGAGCCGATGTTTAAAGGGATCGCTCAGATCCCGGCCCTGATCATGGCCATTGACAACGGGGTGTGCGATGAATAGGACCTGGATTGAATCGAATACGTTCCATCATTCCGAATTCAAGGACCTCGATCGCCTGGTTGCAGAGAAGCAGCGTAAAGGGCTCTCCATCTCCCTGTGTCTACCCACCTTGAACGAGGAGAAGACGATCGCCAAGGAGATCGTCATCATGAAATCGGAACTCATGACGCGCTGTCCGCTCCTGGACGAGATCGTCGTGATCGACTCCGGTTCGACGGACAAGACCCGTGACATCGCCCGATCCTACGACGTGACGGTGCACGAGGCCGACGACATCCTGCCGCATCTGGAAAAATTCAAGGGCAAGGGAGAAAATCTCTGGAAGGCGTTGTACGTTACCCGGGGAGACATCATCGTTTACATCGATGCCGACATCAAAAACATCCACCATCGCTTCGCATACGGCCTGCTGGGGCCGTTGCTGCTCTCGGATACGATCAAGTTCACCAAGGCCTTTTACGATCGGCCGATCTCGGTGGGGGAGAACAAGTGGCGCCCCACCGGCGGCGGACGGGTGACGGAATTGGTGACCCGGCCGCTTTTCGCACTTTTCATGCCGGACCTGACCCAGATCCTGCAGCCGCTTTCGGGTGAGTACGCGGGGTATCGCAGCATCTTCGAAAACATACCGTTTCCCGTCGGATACGGGGTAGAGACCGGCATGCTCATCGACATGCACGAAAAATGGGGGCTCGAGGTCATCGCCCAGGTCGATCTGGACCGGCGTGTTCATAGAAATCAGGGCACCAAGGCCTTGGGGCGAATGGCGTTCGTGATCATCAGGACCTTCTTGAAGCGCATCGAGCGATTGGGCCGGGTCGACATCAAGCAGAACCTTTTCGATGAGATGATTCAGTACAGTCTGATCAGGGGCAAGCTGCGCCCCGAAATCCGGCTGTTCGAACAATGCGAGCGGCCGCCGATGGCGACGGTCACCGAATATCGGGAGAAATTCGCTCCAGGCAACCCCGACTGATTCGGCACACAGCTCGGCATCATTTGTCACAACAGCAGCAGTTTTTCACTGGAAGATGGCACGGATCAGTGGTCCCACCGACCGGGTCTAAAACGTAGCAGCAGCACAGGTTGATGTTACCCTCTGAATCCACCGGGGCCAGTGTACACGTGTCGGCATCTTTTTCTTCGTTGTCGTTCATGGGGAGACCTCCCCTTTATCTTCGATGAATTTTTCGACGCCCAGATGAATACCTTTGCCCGGCAGGGCCATTAGCGTCGATGTGCCATGCGCCAGAAGTTCTCCGGCGGCATCCTCGACTCTTGCTTCCGCATAACTGATGGAGCGCCCGGACCGGATGCACTGGCCTCTGGCGGTGATCGTTCCGTTTGACACCGGCCTGAGATAGTTCAGCTTGAGATCGATGTTCACGAGGCCCGCGTCCTGGGGAAGCCTCATAAATACAGACCAGAAAGTAGCCGTGTCGATCAGGGTGGCCAATACGCCGCCGTGGACGATTCCGAACGGCTGCAGATGGCAAGTTGCAATTTCACATGTCACCGCTGCGCGGTCAAGTTCGATCGAGGCCAGCTGCATAGGTAGATGTCGAGGAAACGGGCTGCTGTTCACCGTCTCGATTAGCCGGCGGATGTATTCATCGTTTGGTCGTAGCATTGTGTAAATCCGAAACGGATTCTTGCACCTCACCGTTTACAAACAGTCTCTTTTTTCGCGCCGCTTGCATCGAGTTCGGCCTTGGCCTCCGCCGCCAGATCCTTGAAAGCCGTTACAGCGGCGGCCGCCGTTGTCCGGACGAATGTGCCGGCCAGAATACTTCCCTTGATCGCCTTCCTGGCGACCGGTTTGAAAGCCCCGATCAAAACGACGGCAGCGATCGGCGCCAGGACCATGGTGCCGAGACCGAAAGCAGTTGGAACGATGTATTTGGGGTCGCCACTTGTCATCGCCATTGTCGCACCTCTCTTTCGTGGGCATGAGCGTCTGTGCGTCATTCCATCAAAGCCATTCTAATTTAATGCATCCGCTGAAATATTAAACCTCGGAAATCGAGATTGTTGATGTATACTATGGAACAGGTTGAGTGGTTCGGGGTTCAACGTTCCGGGTTAAAAGCCTTAGACAACTTGTAACAAAATAATTCTGGCTTCATGGAAGATCTGAATGATAAATTTTTATTGCGGGTCATGACCTACAACATCCACGGTTGTATCGGTGCCGACAGAGTCGTCAATCCGGACAAGATCGCCGCTATCATCGTGGACCTCGATGTGGACATCATTGCCTTGCAGGAAGTCGATGCCGGCCACCCGACACGCGAATATCGGAATCAGGCCCAGATGATCGCCGGCGTGCTCGGTGTGGAGCACATCTATTTTCCAGTCGAGCAGGAGGGCCTGCGGCGTTTCGGGCTGGCGGTCCTCAGTCGGTTTCCGATTGTCGGGTTCGATCAGATCCGGCTTCCGAATGTCTACCCTCTGCTGAATCCCCGCAAGCGGGGGGCTCTTCGAACACTACTCGAAACACCGGCCGGCCGGGTTTATCTCATCAACACTCATCTCAGTTTATTCAGGCTGGAACGACGCCTGCAACTGACTGCGCTGATGAGTGGTGGCGATTTCACTGCAGTGCCTGCGAATGAGCCGCTGGTTTTTTGCGGGGACCTCAATTCGGGGCCGTCATCCGACACTTACAAACAGGTGTCGCGCCTTTTGACCGATGTTCAGACCGCAACCCACAGCGGATCGGTTGAGGCCACCTTTCACGCCAAGAGTCCCTTTTTCCGCATCGACCACATTTTTATATCATCCCATTTCACACCTCTCAAAACAGAAGTCCGCAAGACCGCCGATACCGCGGCGGCATCGGACCATTTGCCGCTCGTCGTGGACCTGGCATTGAAGAAAAGCAGCGACTGAGATTCTTTTCCTTTAGGGTCACGGTAAGAAATAATTCCACACGATTGCGCCGGATTATGGTTTGTCTACAAGGCACATCCACTTGCGCATATCGGGATACGCGTGGGTGGATGTAACGCAGTAGACGGGCCCTAAGACAAGCAAGAGGTGGAATTATTTTTTGCCGGGGCCCTTAAATACTCCGACGACGCAAATTGCGTCCCAATGTATAGGCTTTTAGATAAAGTTTTTGGCAAGGCCAGAGGGAGAAGGCTGTATTGAATTACGCCGACGACCGATAGCGCAGTCCAAAACCTTTATTTTAAAGCCTATAGTTGACTTTTGGCCACCACTCGGCGTAAGCAGATATAATGCTCACACAAACATCCGGGAGGGAAGAAACATGAAAGAGATCGAGAAGATATTGAAAACCGTATCAGACGGGTTGAAACTGGCTTCACAGGGAATACTGTCGCTGGCGGAAAAAGTTAACGAAGCCGCCAAGGCGATGGGCACAACTGAAGAGTCAGCTGCGAAAGCGACTGCTGCAGCCGGGAAACCCAAAACTAAATCAAAAACGGGCAAAAAGGGCAAAACAGGCGTCAAGACGATCCGCACAAAAAAAGTCGCCGGCGTTCAATCGAAAACTGCCATCGGTACAATTTTCGACATCGTCAAAAAGTCCGGCACGCCGGTCGACATGGCCACGCTCCGCGAAAAGAGCGGTTTCGAGAGCAAGAAGATCGCGAACGTCCTCTTCAAACTGAAGAAGCAGGGCAAAATAAAGAGTGCGGGCAAGGGCGTTTATACCATCGCTTAACCGAAAGCCCAATACTCTACTTCCGGTAAACTAGTGCCCATCCGCGGTTTCATAAAGGGCACTGATAAGTTTCCGATCCAGAAATGTGAAATTTTTCGCAAGTTCAAGGAAATCAAAGAATTGCGCGGAGGCATACTCCTGTATGCCGCACAAGCAATTCCGCCGATTGACGCCGAAATTGCGGGAAAGGGCCATTTATGGACGGAAACTAACTACTTAACGGCAAATGAACCAACACGGTTTGTGCCGGTCAGATGTTCGGTTGTTGCGTCAGAACGGAGGTGGGTGTTTGGTTGTGCCTCAGCCCGTCAGGGGGCTGGTCAGGAAGCGCTGTTCAGGTAAGAATGAAATAATTTTTGGTATTTGTCTTTCGATATTCTGTTTCTCAGTACGGCACAGCGCATAAACAAAATGAATTCCTTCAGACCGTCGACATACTCGACGGGGCAGGGACTATCCACGGCCTTTCGTTTGTGGTGAAGCATCACTCGCTCGGCTTCGGTTGCCTCTTGGTTCGCTAAAATAACCGCCTCGGTGAATGTTTTTCCATCTATCGCATCGAAGAATGATTCTATTCGGCAATCTGCAGAAATCATCTGACCTCCAGTATTTACGTGATTCTCGGGAATGCGTGGATGTTTAATTTGGATTTGCCTTACGGAAAAAGATGATAGAGCGAAATTTACTTTCGGTTTCCATTCATATGGTGGTGAAATGGATTATCCGGAAACGGTGGTCACAGTCTGAACCGCTTAGGCCACCGATCATAAATTCGATGACGAATTTATAGAAACTTTCGCTCGATCTCATTTGGCCGTATCCTGTTGAAGCGGTTTTTTTTAGGGGAATTTAGGCCGAAGCGCGCCGGATGTCAATCCGAATAGTGTTAGAATTTTGTTAGGACTCCTGGGTCTGTCTATGTTGCCAATATATCTATTAAAATACCTTGGGGCGGAGAAAAAGTATATTTTTCTCGGTGTAAGGATGGGTATGATAAAAATCCTCAATTCTGTTCGGTGAAGTTTTCGGCAGGGGGCAGTTACCTAAGGTAGGCACCCATCTTTTTACTGCAAATTTCCTTGAGGTAGTCGGAGATTCGGGCGGCGTCTTCCATATCCGTGACCGCCGTTAGTGCGGACTGGGCTTCGGCCATCGACAAGGTGGCAATCAAGTGTTTGATCAAGGGGACCGATGAAGGGTTCAGGCTCAAGCGCGTGATGCCCATTGCCAGGTAAAGGACGACGCACTGTGGATTGGAGGCAGATTCGCCGCAGATACTGAGCGGAATTCCCATTCGGCGGCACACCGTCGCCGCTTCCCGGATGGTGTCGATGACCGCCGGGTGCAGCGGGTTGTACATGGCGGACACTTTTTCATTGTTGCGGTCGACGGCGAGAATATACTGGGTCAAATCGTTGGTGCCGATACTAACGAAGTCGACATGACGCAGCAGGTGGTGCAGAATTCGCACCGCTGCGGGTACCTCGACCATGATCCCGATTGCCATGTTTGCGTTGAAGAGCCGTCCGGCCGCGGCCAGTTTCGATTTTTCTTCCTTGACGATGCGGTTGATGGTGCGCACTTCCTCAACTGTGGAGACCATGGGAAACATGAGCGACGTCGGGCCATGGGTCGAAGCCCGCAGGACGGCACGAATCTGGGCACGGAAAATATCGTCGCATTCCAGGGACACGCGGACGGCTCTCCAGCCAAGGTAGGGATTGGCTTCTTTCGGATAATCGAGATAAGAGAGAAGCTTGTCGCCGCCGACATCCAGGGTGCGAATCGTGACGGTTTTACCGGCGGCGGCTTCGATGACTTTGCAGTAGAGGTCGAATTGCTCCTCCTCGGTGGGAAAGTCGCCGCGAACCAGAAAAGGAAACTCGGTGCGATAGAGTCCGATGTGATCGGCACCGTATTTGTGGACCAACTCAAGGTCGGAAAGAAGGCTGACGTTGCCCCCCAGACGGCATAAACGGCCGTCGTGCGTCAGCGTCGGCAAGTTTCGCAGACGGTCGAGGTCGCGGAAACTTTTTTCTTTTTCGACCCGCAACCGGATGTATTCGCCGCGGATTTCCGGCGGCGGGTCGCGGAAGATGAGCCCGGAGGTACCGTCGATGATCAACCGGTCGTTCTCCCGGATCGAATCGAGCACGTCCTTGACCCCGATGATCATCGGGATTTCGAAAGACTTGGCCAGAATGACGGCATGTGAGGTCTTGCCGCCCTTGGCCAGGATGATGCCCTTCAGATGCGGCCGGCGAAGCCGTATCAGTTCGGCGGCCGATATGTCGGCCGCAATAACGACGGTATCATCGCTTAAGGCGGCCTGTGGGGCCTTTCCGATAGTGAGCAGATTGGCAAGTACCTGCTTCCCGGCGTCCACGATGTCGGCGCCGCGCTGTCGCAGATAGGGGTCGTCCATCTGGTTGAAGTGTTCCAGATATTGCAGAACCACCTGTTTCAAAGCAGCTGCGGCGGTGTAACCGGCATCGATGCGGTCGCTGATTTTGCGTCTGAAAACCGTATCCTCTAAAATCATGAGATTGGCTTCGATGATGGCCGCGTCCTGAGTGGGAAGATCATCGGCATCGCGGCGCAGCTCGCGAATGTCATGCCGTGCGGCTGCAAAAGCCTCTTCGAGAAAAACCTTTTCCAGCCGGTGATCTTTAGCGGCCTCCATTTTCACCTGATCGAATCCGATGCTTTCCGCCAGATAATGCGCCCGTCCTTGTGCAAAGCCGCTCGAAACCGGTATGCCTCTGAGAACCGGTTTTTTTTCGATCAGGCGCGGGGCTTCTTCCCCGGCTGCAGACGGTTTTTGGGTCGACCGGTCGGAACGGTCTTTGTTTAGATCCGCGAGCAATCCTGAATAGGCGACGGTTGCGGCCACCTGGCTGGTGATAGCGGAAAATACCGGAATGTCTGCTTCGGAAATGGCTCTTTCTTCAACGGTCTGGACCACGAGCACGCCCAGATTCCGCTGGTGGTAGATCAGGGGGAGACCCAGGAAAGTGCGATAGATTTCCTCACCACTTTCTTTGAAGTATTTGTACCTTGGATGGGTGGACGGGTTTCTGACGAACACGGGAGCCATGGTCTCGAGGACGAGGCCTGAGAGACCTTCGCTGATATGCATGCGAATAGAGCCGATGGCGGCCCGGTTCAAGCCGACCGTGGCCGTAAGGACAAGATAATTTTGCTCCGCATCGAAAATGTAGACCGAGCAGACGTCTATCGAAAACCTTTCGGACACCAGTTCGACGATGGTGTCGAGCGTTTTGCGGGGGTCCCGGGACCCGGTGATCACACTGCAGATGTCTTCCAGCAGGTGTAATTTTTGACGTGGCATTTTGAGTGTCCACCCATAAACGGCATTGTTCGACCTAGTGTTTAGTCACACATAATTTGTTTGCTATTTGTTATTTTTGACTTGGAATTTTTAACCGAAACTTAAAAGTTTTCTCTTCGATCAAACTGGATGCTTGCGACCAGAGATACCGCTGAACCGGGAACCTTATGCGCATTCAATCGCGCCGCTCAAGGAAGTCGAGACACTTCAAAAATGACAAGATTCTAGCCCGACGGCCTCAGGACCGCCTGAACAATTTCTGCAGTTGGGCAAGAGTGTGGGTGTTGAGCACGTCCGAGGGTTCAAGCCAGCCGCGGCGCGCCTGGGCGACGCCCAGGCGCATATAGTCCAGATGATCGACGCTGTGGGCATCTGTGGAGATGGCCACCTTCACGCCGGTTTCCTTGGCCAAACGGCAGTGAACATCGTCGAGGTCGAGACGGTCCGGATGGGCGTTGAGTTCCAAAAAGCAGCCTCGCTCGGCTGCCGCGGTGATCAGGCGTTCGAGATCCACCGCATAGGCCGGTCGCTGATTGAGCAGGCGGCCGGTCGGATGGCCCAGTATGTTAAAGCGGGGATTGTCCATCGCCCGTAGGATGCGCTCGGTCTGCCGGTCGCGATCGAGTTGAAAATCCGAATGGATCGAGCAGACCGTAAAGTCGAGTTCGCTCAGGATGTGATCCGGCAAATCGAGCCTGCCGTCGCTTAGAATGTCGACTTCCATCGATTTCAGGACAACAACCTCTTGCAGCCGGGCATTGCGCCGGTCGATTTCGGCGATCAACTTCTTGACGGCAGCCGGGCTCAGTCCGCGGGCAATTTTCAAATGATGCGTGTGGTTGGTGATCGCCAGATAGGCATATCCCCTGGCCGCCGCTGCCTTGGCCATTTCGTCCAAGCTGTTGCGACCGTCACTGTCTGTCGTATGACAATGAAGATCCCCGCGAATATCCGTTGATGCAACCAGGTGGGGCAGGCGTCTCTCGCGGGCGGCTTGGATTTCTCCGCGATCTTCGCGCAGTTCCGGTTCGATGTAAGGCAGGTCGATACTGGCGTATACTTCTTCTTCGGTCTGCCCGCCCGTGCGGCGGCTGCCGCTGAAAACACCGTATTCATTGATTTTGAGGCCCTTCTGCTGACCGATTCTGCGGATGGCAATGTTGTGGGCCTGGGAACCGGTAAAATAGTGCAGGGCGGCACCGTAACTTTCTCGAGGGACGACCCGCAGATCCACCTGGAGCCCAGACCGCAATACAATCGACGAGCGCGTATCGCCTTGGGAGATCACGCGTTCGACACCTTCACAAGCCGTAAAGGAATTCATGACCGCCGGTGCGTTCCGGCAGGAAATCAGAATGTCGAGATCGCCGACAGTTTCTTTTCGGCGTCGGAAGCTTCCGGCTACGGTGATATCCGCCAGCAGTTGATCCTGCTTCAAATATTCGGTCAGCGTTCGGGCGATCGCTTCGGCGGTGAACCACGGGGTGCGCTTTTCGCTGTGAATCAGCCGCTGGATATCCTTCAGGATTTTCTCCTCCGTCTTTTGCCCGAAACCTTCTATGGTCCTCACTCGCCCTTCCCGGGCTGCTTTTTTCAAGTCCTCGAGACCCTGGATCTTGAGTGTGTGATAGAGGGCCTTGACTTTGCGTGGACCCAACCCCGGAATCTTGAGGACTTGATGCAGTCCCGGCGGAAGGCGGTTTTCGAGTTCCTCCAGCTTGGCCAACCGACCGGTGCGAACAATTTCCCTGATTTTTTCATTGAGCTCTTTCCCGATACCGCTCAATTGCGTCAGGTCGCTTTCCGCTGCGATCAGCTCGGCGATGCTGTGTGCCAGGCCGGTGATGGTTCGGACGGCGTTGCGGTAAGCCCGAACCCGAAACGGATTGGCGCCCTCGATCTCCAGAAAATCAGCGACTTTCGTGAAATAATCGGCAATCTCGCTATTTTGAATCATCACCAGAACCAATATGCGCGTGAGCGCTCCCAGCGTATGGTCGACATGCGTTCGAGGCTAGTTTCCGTCCATAAGTGGCCTTTTCCCGCAATTCCCCGCCTGCTTCGGGACAGGTCGGCGTAAAACGGCGGAATCGCTTGTGCGGCATACAGAAGTATGCCTCCGCGCAATTTCGTGATTTCCTAAAACTTGCGAAAAATTGCACATTCCTGGATCGGGAACATACCAGTGCCCCTTAAAAAAACCGCGGATGGACACGAGACTAAAAAGGCGCGGCAGGACCGGGCTTTTTTGGGAATCTCATTTGCGGGTTCCGCCAAATTTAAGTCGTTCGAGAATCAACTTGGTATCCGGATGTCGGAATGTCAAGACTCGCAAGGATGGTTGTCACCTTTTGCTCCCCACCCGGGAAACCAACGGAATAGGAAACGGCAATAGGATTCTACTTTCATGGCGGGGGTTTAGAGGACCTAATTCATAGTGTGTAACCATCTACTACAGGAAGGTGGCGTTATTGTCCAATTTCATAAATATTTTCTTTTCATTGCCATTACACTGCGACGCATATCTGGCCTAATTTGCTAAATTGTGGTATAAATCAATTTTAATCGAATCGTTCTCCTTTATGGCATGGGCGCGGGGCACCAAAAATGGTAATACGGCTAAGAGACATGACAGACAACGGCGGCCGGCGCCGATTGGCAGACAGACGTAAACGCTCATCGGCTTATCGTTTCCCGGAACGCCGATGGCAGAGACACCGCAGGAGCGGATCGGATCGAAGAGCCGCCTTGATGCTGCGTCTCCGTCAGGACCTGGAAAGAAGAGACGCATACCTTGAACTCTATGAAGAGCCGGCGCAGGAAATCGAGGAGAGCGAATGAGCCGAATTCCGAAAACCGAGGCCGTCACCAACAAGCACTCGTTTGTGGGGCAACCGGTCATGCGGCCTTCTCCAATTTGCCGACTGCATTTTCTTCGCATTGACCCGGTTCAACGGTATTGAAACAGTCTGCCTTCTCCCCTCCGCAGTAACGAAACCCCGAATCTCAAATCGTTCCCGTCCCTCACGCCGCAGGCATGACCAAATCCGGCGCAATCGTTTACAGGTAGATCTTGCCGCGGCCTTCAAGCCCTTTGTATCTATATCATTTCAATCAGGATTTTGGTCAGGTAAGATAAAAAGATACCATAAGCAAAACTCATCAGGGTGCCGATGATAATGTATTCCGCCAGCATCATCTGACGATGTTCACGGATGTCGCCGAACCTGAATATCGACTTTGCCGTAATCAGGAATCCCACGGCGGCCGGCTGGTCCATCATGATGAACAGAAATACCAGTGCGCGTTCGAGCTGGCCGATCAACTGGCCGCCGCCCGGAAGTCCGCCGCCCGGCGCTGCAGGCAGGCCTTCGGATGAAGCCGTGTTTGAGGGTGGCTGTGCATCCGTGAACTGCGCCAGCAGCGGTTGCACGGCCAGGCCGATCAGAAAGCCGCCCGCTCGAACGGTGGCGACAGCGCCGGCAACAAATACAACGGTTTTGACAAATGGAGGGCCGAACAGGTGTACCCAGTAAAGCGACAGCTCTCCACCATAACGAACCACCAGAACGGCCGTCAACAGCGTGACGCCAACATGGGCCAGTTGGTCGATGACGAAGGCCTGCGTGGTTTTTCCGCCGCTCATTACCTTGATGCGGTCGATGAGAGTGTGGGTCAGAAATATGGCGAGCGGAATTTCCCAATGCATCCAAGCCCCGCACAGTAAATAACTCAGGCCGGCCACGATAGCCGAATGTTGAAGCAGTGGGGTCCATCGGTTTTTGCGCATTGCCACCGTTTTGGTCTGCAGTAGGAAATCTCCGGCAATGTGCCCCGCCAGAAGGAAGACAAAAAGGTACAGAGTTTGTGTGTTCATAGCCTTCCCGACTTTTTACAACTTCTTGGACTTGTAGTGCTTAATAACAAGCAAATTTGTGTTATCCATAGAACCGGTGTGGTTGACGGTTTCACTGCGCTAACAGGTTGGACAGGGTTTCCTCGAAAAACAACAGGCCGCTCTCGAAAGCATGCCAGCCCGCGCGGTCGAGGTGCTGGGCGACGGCCTGCTGTGTAATAGGCTGCGGCCAGCAGGTCGTAGCGATTTTTTCCTGGGTCCATCCCTGAAGGGCACCCGTTATGGCTTGGGCTTGTTTTTCAGACCAGTTGGCCGCCAGGACGTCCATCAACTGGATTACGGTTTTCAAAGCAGCCACCCGATCATCGGCCTCTTTAGCAGCGAAGGCAAAAGAGAGGCGTTGTTGCCGAGGCATACGTTCGAGCAGACTGCCGGACAGGCGGTAAGCTTCACCGTCGCCACTGGAAACTTTGGCGGCAGGAATAAAGTCGATGGTTCCAACGGCGATAGCCAGGCGTGAATCGGCTTTGACGGCGCGTATTTCGGCCCGCAGAAAGGCCCGGTAAAAGGAACCGATCCGCAGGGCCCTGGCCGGGTCTGCGACCACCATCTGCCAGGCGTCACCGCGAAATGTTTCCATTTCCAGTGGAACCGCGTCGCCGAACACCGTGCACAGCGTTTCCGCCCCCGCCGTCATCACCGCATGCAGATCCCGACGTGCTTTTTCAGGAAACTTGCGTGAGCCGACGATATCGCCGGTGATCACCGCGTAACGTTTTCCAGCCATTATTTCCACAGGATAATGGTCCCTCCGATCGTACGATTCGAGACGGTGTGAAACGCCAAACGCCACAATTCATATCACTTGTATGGATTAAGTACAAGTTTTAAAGCTTGTAATCTGTTTGGGTTTACAACGGCCCTTTTGTGCAATTCCGGCAAATATCCTTGTTTTTAGCAAAAATTTCATTAATGGTAAGTTATTTTTGAGCGAGCCCTTGGACAGTTGGTGAGAGGAGACGTTATTCATGAGCGCTAGGACCTGTGTTGCGCCCTCCGGACAATTCGTTTACGGCGTCCACAAACCGCATTTTCGGGTGGCCAATCTGCGGCAGAGCGATCACATCGGTTTGCTTGGCGAATTCAGAGACGGCCGGCCAGTTCACAATAATGCCAACTTTCCCGCAGGCGAGATCCAAGAAAAGGGAGCCGAGTTGATTTTTGAGATCCCCAACCCGTTTCCTTTCAGAGGCACCACATACATCCTCAAGGCCTGGGCCGATGTAATAGCCCGCGACCCGGCCGCGTTAAAGCTGCCGGAACCGCAGCCCTGGTCATTTACCGAAGTATTGCGGCAATGGTCGGGTGATGAGGCCGGCGTATTCCCTCTCAACCGGCTCGACCGAATTTTTAAAACGCTGCCGGAGCCTCTGCAGCTGGCCTTGGCCACCACCTCCACCGATCCGGAGGATCTGATGCGACTGGCAGAGCAGTGCTGCGACTTCGTTCATGATCCGGCAACCGGGCGACCGGTGGGGATGATCTATGCGGCCGACGGAGACGCACCGCCACAAGCGATGATCAGAAACCCCCTGGTGTTCGATGCGTTGGCCAACAACGCCTGGATGCCGGACGATTACAAAGAGGCCATGGTGCTTCGACCCGGTGCCCAGGGCGGCAGCGAAATCACGGCCGACTGGCACGATGCCGGCAGCGGCAGCCATGTATTCGAGTATCTGCGGCGCAACAGCTACATTCCCTGGGGACACTACGCTGCCAATATGGCCAATGACGCCGTCCGCTACCGGATTGAAGATCTTTCCCTGGCCGATGTGTCGGGCATGCGGCACCTGTATTACCAACGGACATACGTGCGTGTGGCCCGGGACCTCGGACTGAAGCTTCCTTCGGATCGCGGGCCGTTGTCGCTGGAGACCCTGGAAGCCTTGCGCCGTGAGATCCGCGACACACTTCGGAGCGGTGATGCGGCTGCACGACTGAAATTTGTCTGCACACTTTGGGGATGGAATTTCGGGTTCGACTTTTCTCCCAGCCGCTACCGGCTACACGCCTCCCACCAGCAGATCCATCAGCAGTACGCGCTGGTTCCCGCTGCGGTTTCCGCCGAAAACGGTAACCAGCCGGCGGTCGATTCTCTCGAAGCCTATTGCTGCGGAGACTTGATCCGAGATTTTGCGCGGCAGTACCGGCAGTCGACCGGCAGGCCGTTTTTCGAGACCTATATCGCGGCCATCCGCACGAACCGGCGAATGGATGGTCAGAACGAGCGGGAAAACAGCCTGGTGGTCTACGAAGACGAGCGGGTGATGGTCTTTGTGCCCAAGGCGCAGACCTCCCAGTGGGAACTGCAGCTGATGACCCTGGCACCGGTCGGCAACATTCTCGAAACCGACAGTCGAACCCGCGCAAGCCTGGATTGCGCTGTCCTGATCACCATGAAAATTTTGACCGCATTAGGGGCCAGGATGATCACCGTTATCGAATACGCCAAACGGTTCGACAACGACGATGACGATCAGCGATTGTTCTACGCGTTTCTGCCCCGTTTGCCTGAATCGCCGGGGGCCTTCAGCGAAGCTCAAATGCGCTGGGTAAATGGTCACTATCCGGAAGACTTTGCCCTCGCCTGCCGTCGCCGGCTGCCGGAGGTGCAGGCGGTCAGCGAACCGACACCGATAGAATGATCTGAATGGCGATAACATGATGAAATATTATAATAAAATTTTCCTTGCCAATACGAATCTAACACTGCGCTAATGATTTATTAACATTGTTACGGTAAATCGCTTAAGCAAAATCTCCACCTTTGACATTCATAAAAAGAGAAACGGATCCAAATGGCAAAAGAGAAAATACTCGTCGTCGACGATGAGGAAGATATCATCGAACTGGTGCGCTTCAACCTCAGCAAGGACGGTTACAGGATCGACTCTTCGTTGACCGGTGAAGATGCTCTGAAAAAGGTCCGGTCGGATACCTTCGATCTGATCATCCTCGATCTGATGCTGCCAGGTATCGACGGCCTCGAAGTGACGCGCAAGCTTCGGGACAACCCCAAAACCCGCAGCGTGCCGATCGTGATGCTGACGGCCAAGGGTGAGGAACCCGACATCGTCGCCGGCCTCGAGCTCGGCGCCGACGATTATATCACCAAGCCTTTCAGCCCTCGGATATTGATTGCAAGGGTCCGTGCCGTTTTGCGCCGTAAAACAACCGAACCGATTGACCAAAAGACGGTGATCAGGATATACGATTTCGAAATCAACTCTGGTACGCGCGGCGTCACTGTCGGCGGTCGACCGATCGAGTTGACCTACACTGAATTTCAGGTTCTCTTCAATTTAGCCCGCCGGCCCGGATGGGTCTTCACGCGCACCCAAATCGTGGATGCGGTACGCGGGGACGATTATCCGGTAACCGACCGGAGTGTGGATGTTCAAATCGTGGGTCTGCGGAAGAAACTCGGAGACCACGGTAAATACATCGAGACGGTTCGGGGGGTCGGCTATCGTTTTCGGGAGAGTTTATGAAGAAAAACAGGCGCCTGATATGGCAGCTCTACCCGTCCTACCTGCTGATTATCGTTGGATCCCTGATTGCCGTTACCTGGTATGCCTCCAGCGAACTGGGACGTTTCTATCTGGATCAAACCGAAAATGTCCTCGAAGCCCGTGCCTATCTTTTAAAAGATCAAATTTCGAATCTGCTCAGCCCGCTGGAACCGGAGCTCGTCGATGCCATCTGCAAGGAAGCCGGTCAGCTTTCGGCTACGCGGATTACCGTCATTTTGCCGGACGGAACGGTCATCGGCGATTCCAGGGAAACGCCGCGGTTCATGGACAACCATGCCGACCGGGAAGAGGTGGCACCTGCCCAGAGGGGTGTTCCGGGAAAGTCGATCCGTTTCAGCAATACCCTCCATCAGAAAATGATGTATGTTGCCGTCCCGGTGAAAAATGACGAGCATGTGCAGGCGGTTATCCGGGCGGCCGTTTCGCTGACCTCCCTGGACGAGGCCCTGGCATCGGTGCGGCTGAAAATCGCTTTCGGTGGTTTGGTGATCGCGGTTCTGGCAGCTCTCGTGAGTCTGGCGGTTGCCCGTCGCATCAGTCAACCCATCGAGGAAATCAAGCGCGGCGCGGCCCATTTTGCCGATGGCGACCTGACCCACCGCTTGCCGTCGCCGGACACAGAAGAGATGGCCGGTCTCACCGAAACCCTCAACCGCATGGCGGCACAGCTGGACGAACGGATAAAGACCGTTTTCCAGCAGCGCAACAAACTCGAGGCGGTTTTGTCCAGCATGCTCGAAGGCGTGATCGCCGTTGATCGCAATGAGCGCATCATCAACATGAATCCGGCGGCCGGCCGGATGTTCGACTGTGACCCGGCCAAGGTGCAGGGCCGCAACATCCAGGAGGTCGTCCGCAACCTTGCGATTCAGCGCTTCGTCACGCGGGTGCTGACCACTTCGGAAGCCATCTCGGACGATTTCATCCTCTACCGTGCCGAAGAGCGCACGCTCAACATTCACAGCTCGCCGCTCTATGACTCAAGCAGCGTCCAAATCGGTGCGCTGCTGGTCATGAACGATGTGACCCAGCTGCGCCATCTCGAGAACGTCAGAAGAGATTTTGTGGCCAATGTGTCCCACGAGATCAAGACCCCCCTGACGGCCATCAAAGGGTTCGTCGAAACCCTCCAGCAGGGAACGGTCGAAGACAAGGCCGAACAGGAACGCTTTCTGGGAATCGTCCTCAAACACGTCAACCGGCTCGGCGCCATTCTCGAGGATCTGCTGGCGCTTTCGCGCATGGAGCAGGAAAACGGAATAGAAGAGGTGTGCCTGAGCATAGGGAAAATCAAAGATGTCATTCAGACCGCGATCCAGGTCTGTCAGCCCAAGGCGGCCGCCAGGGACATTACCATCAGCGTCGACGCCGCGGAGGACCTTAGCGCCAACCTGGACGCCACTCTGCTGGAGCAGGCGTTTGTCAATCTGATCGACAATGCCGTCAAATACAGTGACGACGGCAGCCAGGTCCGGATCTCTGCCGCCCAAAAGAAGCGCGAGGTCACCATAAAATTTGCCGACCAGGGGTCCGGCATACCGAACAAGCACCTGCCGCGGCTATTCGAGAGGTTCTACCGGGTGGACAAAGCCCGCAGCCGCAAGCTCGGCGGCACCGGGCTCGGTCTGGCCATCGTCAAACACATCGTTCAAGCCCATGGCGGCCACATCACCGTCGAAAGTTCGCTGGGGCAGGGGAGTACCTTCACGGTTCATTTGCCTCTTGTTGGTTAGCCGGTTTAGCCCGTTGAGCCGGTTGTCCCTTTAGCCCGTTAGGCGAATAACCGCTTGGCCCGGCGGCCGTTGATTAGTGTCCAGTCTTTCCTGATTTATCCGTTGATTTAGCGCTTTGACCGTGTTAATGGTCGCCAGCCTTTCCTAACAAAATCCTAACGATTGACGGATGTAAACGGCAGGGTTGACGGATTTGAATCAGGCCTGAGTTCGGCATGCCAATATTGAAAATGATTTTTTTCCACTCCCGGCCATACGACCGAGTTTGTACGCATACACAGTCAACCGCCTGAGTTGTTGCTGAAAAATGACTCCTGAATACACCGTCCTGATCATTGGTTACGTATTCGGTTTCTACATGGCCTGGAACATCGGGGCCAACGACGTCGCTAATTCAATGGCATCCGCCGTGGGGGCCAAGGCGATCACGATTCGGCAGGCCATTTTTATAGCGGGGATTCTCAACGTCGTCGGTGCGGTGTTCATCGGATCGCACGTCACCGACACCATACGCAAGGGAATCGTTGCCACCACAGTCATGTCCGATCCCCACCTGGCGATGCTGGGCGCACTTTCCGCTTTGCTGGCAGCTGCACTGTGGGTTTCTTTTGCCACCTGGCGATCCCTTCCGGTTTCGACGACCCACTCGATTGTCGGCGCGATGATCGGTTTTGGTATCGTAGCGGGCGGGTTTTCGGTGATCCAATGGGGCAAGCTCGGGGCGGTCGTGTTGAGCTGGGTCATTTCCCCCGTCTTCAGCCTGATGATTGGCTATACCACGTTCAAGGTCATCGTCAACCTGATCCTCTCCAAGAAAGACCCGTTTCAACAGGCCCTGCGGCTTTCGCCCTGGTTCATCGGCCTGGCCGTTTTCGTTGTGGTGCTCTCGTTCTTGTTCAAGACACCGCTTGGCAGCTCACTATCGATCGAAACGCCCAGTGCGTTGCTGATTGCCCTGGCATCGTCCGGTCTGCTGGGGTATGCGGGTAAAAGGCTTCTGATTCATTTTTTAAGTGGACTCGGGCAAAATGGCGGTGAGGAAGAGGTCTTCAGGCGCATACAGATCGGCACCTCCTGTTACGTCGCTTTGGCCCAAGGAGCAAATGATGTGGCCAACGCCATCGGCCCTCTGGCGGTGATCTACTTTTTGGTCAAGACCGGCGGGGTCGGGGCCAAGGTGCCGGTGCCGACATTTCTGCTTCTATTCGGTGGTGTCGGTATTGCCTGCGGGATTGGAATGGCCGGTCACCGCGTGATGGAGACCATCGGCAGCAAGATCACCACGCTGACCAACACCCGCGGGTTTTCGGTCGATTTCGCGGCCGCCACCACGGTGCTGATTGCTTCCAAATTGGGGTTGCCGGTCTCCACGACGCACGCGGCCGTTGGGGGCGTCATGGGTGTCGGCCTGGCCCGCGGACTCGAGGCGGTCAATTTTCGCATCATATTTCAAATCATCATTTACTGGGTCCTGACCGTCCCGGCGGCAGCCCTCACCAGCATCGTCATCTTCAAGGTCCTGGAATATTTTTTATAGAGGAGGCCAAGGTCATGCGAATACCGTTTCTTTCCATGTTTATGACATCGCCCTTTGTCGGCCTGCAGGAGCATGCGGAAAAGGTCAAAGAATGCGCCTGGACCTTTCAGCAGGCCATCGAGTGCCACACCTCCAAAGAGTGTTTGCGATTTGAAGAATTCAGGCAGGAGGTGCACCGGCTCGAACACGAGGCCGACGCCGTAAAACGGCGGATCCGGGGGCACCTGCCAAAAGGGACCTTGCTGCCGGTGGACAAGTTTCAGCTGTTTCGCTACCTGCGGGAACAGGACCGGGTGCTCGATTCGGTGGAAGAAACCCTTGACTGGATATCCTATCGCAGCGAACCGGGCATACCGGAAGAACTGCAGAAGGATTTCCTCCTGCTGCTGGACGCTGTAGTCGAGCCGATCGAAGAACTGAGCCGTATGGTCAGTGAAGCCCGCAAGTACTTCCGCAATTTTTCGGAAAAGCAACGGGTGGCGGTCAAGGATATCATTCGGAACCTGCGTCGGCAGGAGCATGAGGCCGACGTGCTGGAGGATAAGATCAACCAGAAGGTCTTTAACTCCACCCTGGATCCGGTCACGGTTTTTCACATGGTACGCCTGACCGAAATCGTCGGCTCGATCGCGGACCACGCTGAAAACGCCGGAGACATGATGCGGGCCATGGTTGCACGCTGACCGAAAACTGACCGTTCCTTAATAGCCGCTGAACAATGGCACAATGATGTCGACGTCAAAGCCCTGCTCAGGATGTCGGTGCTCTACAACATCCCCACCGCCTGTAACCGCTCCACCGCTGACTCTATCATTTCCAGTATCCTCTGCCACGACGCGTATACCCCGATTCTCGAAGACTACGGTCAATACATCCAGCGAAAGACTTAACGTACCCTTTTGGACGATGACGAATCAATCTTGGGCCATTGACTTTTGATTGATAGGATATAGTGTAACATTAATTGGTAATAATAATTTTTGAATTAACGAAAAATCACGACATCTAAGGAGGGAAAAATGGCAGACACTGAATCAGGGACAACTACGTGGCCGGACTTGGCAATAGGTCTTTACGACAAACTGACCGGAAGAAATGCCGAGATCACTTATGAGTTTGAAAATTTAGAGGTTTCAGTGCCAAGCAGCACCTCTGATGGGGCGGCACATGCCAATTGGAAGCTAAACGGAATCGTCAAAATCAGGGCCAGAGATAACCGGTAAGGGGATCAGATGGTGAAAACACCCCAAGTGGATGTCGATCTACTCATTTCGCACGGTGACGAGGCCATCTGGGTTAAAGGTCGCGGCGATAGTGTAGAGGTTTACAATCAAAAAATCCTATTCTTTTTGAGGTCCTTTCGAAAAACATATCCCGTGACCTATGCCCAATACAGCGCACTGGACGATTTTTTAGTTCGTATAGGGTTATCTGTCATGCTTAGAACAAGCTACGTTCATTTAACAATAATGGGTGTTAAGGCAAAGAATTGGGTAAAATACCTTATACGTCGTATTTTACCTGGTTGAGTGGCAATTATTTCAACATATCAATCAAAAACTTAAATTCGTTTTCTTCTCTCGACCCCTTTATTTATTAACTGCTTTTTAAAAGTGGCGTCAATAAGTCCGTTACCAATCACTATCAGCTATCCACCCGAATTAAGCACTCTGCAGGACAAGATTCGAAGGCTTCTCCAAGGCAGCCTTCAATGTCTCCTTCTGGAAGAATACCCTCAGTCATGTCCTCATTTTCATTTAAAGAAAATACCTCAAAATATAAAATTAAGCATGTCTCGCAACTCGTACAATCATTAGACGACCATGAAATACACTGAGTGGGACAGGATTCCATGGCCTCTTTGATGCACCCTTCGCTCTCCACACCCAATTTCTTGACGATGGCGACTGTCGCGGTTTCGTCAAAACTAAAAACATCTGAACAGATATCATCATAACTGCCGCAGCCGATACAATCATCAGAGTTTATGACCACGCTTTTTTTCATGTATAGAACACCAAGATAAATTGTTTACTTGTGGCTAGCGGCAGTAATCGCGACTGCCGCTAGCTGGCTAAAAGTTTAATACTTTAAGTTAATTGGTCATTACACCATGGATATCTCGTATTTCATTCCATTCTTTTTCATCAACCATTCCATCTTGATTGGTATCGATCATGTCGAAGCTTTTGCTCAAACTCTCCTGATAGCCGTCACTGTACTCCTCAAGCGACAACATTTTGTCCTGGTTACTATCCATCTCAGTCATATCCCATGTTGACATCATGCAGCCATGACCGCCATAGTGATGACCTGCAAAGGATATTGGTGCAATCAGAAGTGCGCTGAGTAACGTCATAAGAGTGTAAGTATATTTCATATTATTCTCCTTTATTGCTATGGTAGTAGAATGATACTGTCAAGTTGTTTGTTGACAGTATTAGAAAGTCAATGGAAACTTTGAAAGCAGTATGTCAATAGCGTTCTAGTATTAAACGAGACTAATTATCAACCTCCTTTTTTCCAGCAAACGATTCAACAAATGTAAGTATTAACGAGTTTACACTATGTTTACATTTCTCGTTTTGCGTCTCCGCAAAAATTATTCCTGATCTGTACACCAATAAAAACAGTAATCGATTCATTCACGGGAAGTGGCGACGTTCAAAATCAATTCCAGGGATCTGATGGTCAGAGCGCCTCGAGCTCGGCCCTGAATTTCTCGACGTTCTCGATGCACCTGACGCCGATCGGATCAATACGCGGCTTGAGTTCGGCAATGCCGTGTCCGCCAACATAAATCTGCACCTGATGATCACAATAATTCCTCAGCTTACGCAGCTCGCGAACGATCGATGCGATTTCGATTCGATGACTGATACTTAGCGCGATCGCCTTGGCCACTGTCATTTCAACGGCTGCAGCAATTTCCTCGGCCGGCAGGTTTGGACCGAAATACAATGGTCGCCATCCAGACTCGGCGGCTGTCAGGGCTACAACTAATGCGCCTGTTTCGTGCCACTGTCCCACCGGTGCGGCCACCACTATTTTGGGTGACGTTTCTGCGACCACGACTGTTCGCAGCATGTCCAGCAAGAATGATCGTATGACGATGGATGCCATGTGCTCGTTGATGATTTTCAACTGGCCGGATGCCCACTGCTCACCGATTTTCCTGAAAAGGGGCTGAATCACACAATTCAATAATTGCGGGCGCGACAAACTCACGGCTGCACGCTCTAAAGCTTTTTCAAGGGCATTTGGGTCCAGGTTGGCCACATGCCCGAGTGCTTCTGTCACGATATCGCCGCAGTCATTCGCATCGCTGCAGCTTGCTTCATTCGCGGCCTTTGGAGGCTGTTCTGTTGTCTGAAAACTAAGACCCACAAGTTCTTTATTTTCGAGAGACGCAATGTAAGAAATCGCGTGTCCGGATTCGACGGCTTTCTTGAGCAATTGCAAACGATAAATGTCAACAGAGTTGTACACACGCCTATTTGTTTCGGTACGCCGAGGCGCGACAACCGAATAGCGTTTCTCCCAAGTGCGAAGAGTGTGAGATTTTAAACCGGTTTGTTTAGAGACATATCGAATTGAATAACAATCGTCATTTTTCATGGCATAAAATTAAGTTACAGGTTTGACAATGTCAATGGTGTGTTTATTATTTGACTAAATAAAATTCAAAATTTAGTCCATATAATAGACAAAAAATAAACATAACATGTACACCGCACAGGATTACATAATGAATTTCGAAGTTGCAAATTACCAAAACGTATAAATGAGGAAAGACTCATGAAAAACATTAATGATAGTGGTGAAACAAATAATAATATTGACGTTGTTTCGTTAGACGATGTGCCGTTATTCGATGAGCTGCCGATTTTGCCGTTGCGTGATCTGGTAATTTATCCGCTTCTCAAGGTTCCTTTGGCTATCCCGGCTCAATCAGTTCATATTATTAATGAAGCCCTAAGCGGGAACAAAACGATAGGTTTGATATCAATAAAACATGACGGTGCCGAAGATCCCAAAAAGGATCAGGTCTTCGAAACTGGAACGGTCGCTACGGTTGTGCACGCTAAAAAATTAAAAGACGGCACAATGATGGTGATTTTGAATGGCCTAAACAGATTCAGAGTCACTTCTTGGCTATCGGAATCGCCTTTTCTCAGAGCAAAAGTCTTAAAAGCACCTGAGGTTATTGAGTCAGACATGGAAATGGAGGCACTCCAGCGTCACGTTCGCACGATGGCTCGTGACGTCATCACGATGTCACCTCAAATTCCGGATGAAATCGCAGAGGTGTTGACCCAATTGAAAGACCCGCTGCAATTGGCTTATGCGATTGCCTTCAACTCAGACCTTGACGTTCAGACACGTCAAGAAATCCTTGAATTCGACAGCTCCAAAGAAAAATTGAAAATTTTGGCAATGCACCTGGCGAGGGAAAAAGAGGTGTTGACTATCGGCAACCGTATTCAGACGGAAGTGAAAGAGAACATCGACAAGACCCAACGCGAATATTACCTGCGCCAGCAGATGAAAGCCATAAAAAATGAGCTCGGCGAATCCGACGGGGACCCATCGGAATATGATACTTATGCTGCCCGAATCGAAGACTCGAACCTTACGGACGAGGCGCGCCAACAGGCTGAGCGAGAGTTAGAACGTTTTTCGCAGATGTCTCCCCAATCAGCCGAGCATCCATTGATCAAAACTTATCTGGACTGGCTCCTGGATTTGCCATGGAAATTGGCGAGCGAGGACTCCAGCGACATCTCTTCGGCTCGTGGTCTATTGGACGCAGACCATTATGGACTCGATGAGGTAAAAGAGCGCCTGATCGAGTACCTGGCGGTGCGCAGCCTGGTGAAAAAGCGTGGTTACTCTGATGAACAGGGCACCCTTGATTCTGCCATGGGCGTTATCCTTTGCCTTGCTGGACCACCGGGTGTTGGAAAGACCAGCTTGGGTCGCAGCGTGGCCCGTGCATTGGACCGAAAATTCACACGCATGAGTTTGGGGGGCATGCGCGACGAAGCTGAAATTCGGGGCCATCGACGAACCTATGTCGGGGCGATGCCCGGTCGTATAATACAGGCCATCAAGCGTGCCGGGACTAAAAACCCGGTCTTCATGCTGGATGAAATCGATAAAATTGGCCAGGACTGGCGCGGTGATCCGAGCAGTGCTCTGCTGGAGGTGTTAGACCCGGCTCAAAACGGTACATTTCGCGACCATTATCTGGATGTCGACTTCGATCTAAGCCAGGTCATATTCATCGCTACGGCTAATCAGCTCGGCACCATTCCACCACCACTGCGCGACCGGATGGAAATCATTGAGCTGGACGGATACACCGAGTTCGAGAAAGTACAGATCGCCAAACGACATCTGATTCAGCGGCAATTAAAAGCACACGGCCTCAGAGAAGACGAGGTCACTTTCATGGATGACGCCGTCCGCAAGATCGTGAGGGGTTACACGCGCGAGGCCGGCGTTCGAAATCTGGAGCGCCAGATTGCTGCTATTTGCCGCAAGGGAATCGTAAATCTAACCGATAACGGATGGTCTCACGTGGTTATCACACCCGAATTGGTTCGTGAATACCTTAAAAATGAGCGTTTCGAATCAGAGCGCGCTGAAATAATAGATGTCCCGGGAGTTGCCAACGGTCTGGCCGTGACTCCCGTCGGCGGCGAGATTCTGACCATCGAAGCCACCCGCATGTCGGGCAAGGGTAGGCTGACATTGACGGGGCAGTTGGGTGACGTTATGAAGGAAAGCGCCCGCATTGCTCTTAGCTATGTGCGGTCGCAGGCCACGGAACTTCAGATCGATCCAAATGTTTTCGAAAACGCCGATATTCATCTTCACGTACCAGCCGGGGCACTGCCAAAAGACGGCCCTTCGGCCGGTATAGCCATGATGTCGGCTTTTACCAGTCTGTTTAGCAACCGCGCAATTAAGAGTGACGTGGGGATAACCGGAGAGGTCACCTTGCGTGGTCGCATTCTTCCTGTGGGTGGAATAAAGTCGAAAGTGTTGGCTGCCCATCGGGCCGGACTGACAACCATTATCTTGCCGAAGAAAAACGAGCGCGATCTGGACGACCTTCCCGACGAAGTTCTCAAATCCATGGCGTTTATTTCGGTCGAACGCGCTGAAGAGGCCTTGAACGCGGCTTTTGAACCGGAACTAGTGGAACATCTCGATATACCCTGTGGGGGTGGAGATCCCCATCATGTTGATGCGCTGCCGGTACATGCGAACTGCTCGCGCAAATAAGCGACGGGCCTCTTTAATCATTACTTCGGAGTGATTCTTGTTCATGACGTATATCTGTAATTATTTTTGCCTGGCAAAGGCAATCAACACGGGGCGATATTCATAAACGTCCACATGGAGTTAAAAATGAAAAAACAGCACAAATTCTCTATCTGGTACGTCATACTCGGAGTTTGGGGGGTTCTGATACTTCACAATATGATTGCATCGGCCCTGGTTGTTAAAACGATACCGTACAGCGAATTCAACAAGTTGGTGAATGAGGGTCGCGTATCGGATATATCCATATCTGTCGATCAGATCCAGGGCCGTATGTTTACGTCGGATGGCGATTCCGAAAAGGGTGAGTTATTCCGGACGGTTCGTGTCGACCCGGATATATCCGGGTTTTTGGAGGACAACAATATTTCCTATTCCGGACGGATCGATTCGAATTTTCTGGGCACTTTGCTGTCGTGGGTCGTGCCGGTATTTCTTTTCCTCGGTATCTGGCTCTTTATAATGAAGCGTCTTCAGCAGCAGAGCGGATTTATGAGCATAGGAAAGAGCAAGGCCAAAATATTCGTGGAAGATGACGTAAAAATTCGCTTTAACGATGCTGCCGGTGTAGACGAAGCCAAGCAGGAATTGGAGGAGGTAATCGAATTCCTGAGAGAACCGGAACGATTTACCGGATTGGGAGGGCAGATACCACGAGGGATATTGCTTCTCGGACCGCCGGGCACGGGCAAGACGCTTCTGGCCAAAGCCGTTGCTGGTGAAAGCAACGTACCGTTTTTCAGCTTAAGCGGGTCGGAATTCGTGGAAATGTTTGTAGGGCTTGGCGCCGCACGCGTCAGAGACCTTTTCAAGCAGGCCAAGGATAAAGCACCCTGCATCATTTTCATCGACGAACTCGATGCGCTCGGCAAAGCCCGCGGATTTGCGGCGGTGGGTGGTCATGATGAAAGAGAGCAGACCCTGAACCAGCTGCTGGTAGAATTGGATGGATTCGATTCCAATACCGGTGTCATTCTGATGGCCGCGACCAATCGCCCAGAGATTTTGGATCCGGCCTTGCTAAGACCGGGACGGTTCGACCGCCAGGTCCTCGTGGATCGACCGGATAAAGTGGGTCGTACAGCTATTCTTAAGATTTATATAGACAAGGTGAAGACGTCTGAAGATATCGACCTCGAGAAAGTTGCTGCCATGACGCCCGGCATGGTGGGGGCCGACCTGGCCAATTTGGTCAATGAAGCGGCCTTGCTCGCTGTGCGGCGGAAAAAAGGCGGCGTTGGAATGGCAGAGATCGAAGAGGCTGTCGAGCGTGTCGTCGCCGGCCTCCAGAAAAAGAATCGACTCATCAATCCTGAAGAAAAAAAGATTGTTGCCCATCACGAATTGGGACATGCTATTGTGGCCATGGCCATTCCGGGCGCAGATCCGGTACAGAAGATATCGATCATACCCAGGGGCATTGCGGCCTTGGGCTATACGATGCAGGTGCCAACCGAAGACCGATTCCTGATGCGAAAAACCGAGCTGGAAAACCGGATTGCCACCCTGCTGGGAGGGCGTGCTGCCGAGGAAATTATTTTCAACGACATTTCTACCGGGGCCCACAACGACCTTTCTCGGGCCACCGACATCGCCCGCAGCATGATCAAGGAGTACGGAATGAGTAATCGTCTGGGCAAAGTTTACTTTGCCCATAAGGACCAGGGCCGGTTCCTCCAGCCGAATCGGGAGCCCGGTGGTGAGTATAGCGAAACGACGGCCAACATGATCGACGAAGAGGTCAAGTGTATTATTGACGAGCAGTACGCGGTTGCGCTGCGCATTCTAAAACAGAATCAAAAAATTCTTGAGGAAACGGCCGAGACCCTCCTTGAAAAAGAGGTTATCGATGGTGACGCCCTTAAACAACTAAGCGCAGAGGTTCGAAATTACAAACCCGATTCAGGCAAGTTTACGTCAGCTGCAACCGAACAGTCGCTGGCCGCCTGAAAGTCCGATGTGCCTTAAGTAAATTGTCAACATTACGTTGCTGTGGCAGGATGGTAGGTCTTCCTGCCACACACTGTTATAGACTCTAACTAACTGTTAAATAAAAGATTCATTGTGACTTTCGTATGTATTGGAAATTGCCGACGTCGCTGTTAATGTAAATCTTAATTAAAGTTTTTATCTGAATCTTACTTCAGAGAAGGTGGATAATGACACCAAATCATCGTATCCTCATTGTCGGCGGCGTCGCGGGCGGCGCATCTTGTGCGGCCCGTGCCCGCCGGCTCTCCGAATCGGCCGAAATTACCATGTTCGATCGCGGCCCGTATGTGTCGTTTGCCAATTGCGGGCTGCCGTACTACGTCGGTGACGTCATTAAAAAAGAAGAAAATCTGCTCATTGCAACGCCCGAGCTGTTTCGAAAGCGTTTCAATATCGACGTGCGCCTTCGCTCGGAGGTGGTGGGAATCGATCGAATCAAACGCTGCATAACAATCAGAGAGTTGGAATCTGGTGAGAACCGTATCGAGCCCTATGATGCGCTTGTCCTTTCACCGGGGGCGCGTCCCATTCGACCGGATCTGACGGGAATCGATTTACCGGGAATTTTCTCTTTGCGTACCATACCGGACAGTCGTCAGATAAGAAAATGGATCGACCAATATCAGGCCCATCGCGCCTTGGTGGTCGGCGGTGGATACATCGGCATGGAGATGACCGACAACTTGCTCAAACGGAGATTGAAGGTGACGGTAGTGGAAAAACAGTCCCAGGTTATGCCCATCGTTGATTCTGAAATGATTGCCGATGTCCATGCTGCGTTAATCGAAGCCGGTGTCTCCCTATTTTTAAATGACAGTGTGCTCAGTTTTGAAAAAAGCGTCGGACATGTGCTTGGCGTAACATTGGCATCCGGCCGGCAAATTGAAACAGATATGGTGATCCTTTGCATTGGCGTGCGTCCGGAAGTCAGGCTGGCCGCTGATGCGGGCCTCGCCGTTGGAGATTACGGCGGCATCAGGGTGGACCCACAAATGCGTACCAGCGATCCACATATATGGGCAGTTGGCGATGCTGTGGAAGTACACGATGTCGTCACTCAGACCAAGGGTGTCATCCCCTTGGCAGGTCCAGCCAACCGTCAGGGACGCATTGCCGCCGATGTCATTCTGGGGCGCCAGCGTTCGTTCCGCGGCGTACAGGGCACCTCGGTGGTGGGTATTCTCGATCTCGTAATGGCCTTTACCGGTCCCAGTGAAAAGCTGTTGAAGCGTTTAGGCCAATGGGATGATCTGGAAAAAGTGTACCTTTATCCTGGGCATACTGCCGGATATTACCCGGGTGCCAATCCGATCAGTATGAAGCTGATTTTCAATAAGCGCGACGGGAGCGTCGTGAGTGCCCAGGCCTTGGGGAAAAGCGGGGTGGAAAAACGCATCGACGTTATTTCCATGGCGATTCAGAACGAGGCCACGATCTTTGATCTGGAGGAAGCCGAGCTGTGCTATGCCCCCCAGTTCGGATCGGCTAAAGATCCTGTCAACATAGCCGGGATGATTGCCGCAAATGTCATGCGGGGAGATATTACCTTAGCGCATTGGGAAGATATCCATGACACCGACGCGTTGATACTGGATGTTCGCACCCCGGATGAATTCAAACGCGACCACGTAGAAGGCGCCTTGAACATACAATTGGATGAGATTCGCACCCGGATGAACGAATTGCCCGAGGAGCGGGAAATCTGGACCTACTGTTACGTCGGGCAACGCTCTTATTACGCCACGCGTGCTTTAGTTCAATACGGTTTTAACGTGAAGAACATCAGCGGCGGATTCAAGACCTTTTTGCTTCATGAAAGCAGTACATATCTGGGTTGATTGTTCTCTGCATGGGTTTCC
>Ga0272441_10002684_pt1 | contig 35557 bp, 26 predicted proteins | sample SSMProp6N_FD_193582 | JGI IMG/M metagenome (GOLD analysis project Ga0272441, IMG submission 193582) | Marine sediment archaeal communities from Little Sippewissett salt marsh, Falmouth, MA, United States - SSM-Prop-6N | ecosystem: Environmental > Aquatic > Marine > Wetlands > Sediment ...
GCTCTCCACCTGGTTGTGGGCGCTGGACCCGCGGTTTGCGGCCGCCGCGCCGAGCTGCTTCGTGACCAGCTTCCACCACAACCTTACGAATGAGCTGCCCGCCGACTGCGAACAGTGTCCGCCCGGCCTGATCGGGGCCGGCGCCGAGCATGCCGATCTGCTGATCGCGGCTGCGCCGAAACCATTGCTGTTGCTCGGGCAGAAGTACGACTTCTTTGATCGGCGCGGGCTGAAGGAGGCGTACGAGGAGGTGTCGCAACTCAGCAGGTTGCTCGGCGCGCGGAAAGGCGATGTCGAGCTCTTCCTGGGCCCGACCACGCACGGCTACTCGTCGCACAATCGCGAGGCGATGGTCGCGTTTTTTGCCAGGCATCTCGGCACAACGTATCGGAAGTGCAGGGTGACGCCGTTGCCGGAACAGACGCTTTACGCGAGCCGGCGCGGCGTGGTCGTCCGGGCCGGCTCACGGCGCAGCTACCAGCTCGTGCGCGAGCGGGCGGCCGCGTTGGCCCGCGCGCGCAAGCGCGTGCCGAAGAAGGCGCTGCCGGGTTTGTTGCGGCGGGTCCTGCAGATCCCGCGCAGCGGCGGTGTGCCGGACTATCGGATTCTGCGCCGCAGCGGGGTGCCGGCCGGCGCGCCGGCCAACGTCGGGCGGTTCGCCGTGATGACCGAGCCGGGCATCTCCGTGTTGCTCAAGAGCGTGGGCAAGGGCCGGGGCAGACTGATGCAGATCGATCCGGGCCGGCACATCTCCGTGTGGGTCCCGCATACAGATTCCTGGGCCGATATGCAAAACGACCGGCTCGCGCGCAGCTTGCACAAGACAGGCAGCGCATTCTACGTCGATGTCCGTGGGCTCGGCGAGTCGTTGCCCGAGGCGGAGCCGGGCCAGTTCTGTGCCCCGTACAAGATGGACTACATGCTGCACGCGCATGGCCTGATGATGGGCGAGTCCTATCTGGGCCGCCGTATCTTCGACCTGCTGCGTACGCTCGCGTTGCTGCGTGCGGAAGGCGCGCAGCGAATTGACCTGTATGGGCGCGGACTGGGCGCCGTCATCGCGTTGTTCGCCGCATGCCTGGACCCGGAGATCGGAAGGGTCACCTTGAAACACGATTTCGATAGCTACGAGGCGCTCGTCAAGGTGCCGACCACGCCCTGGCCCGCGTCGATCATGCCGCGCGGGCTCCTGAAGGAAGTGGACCTGCCCGATTGCCATGCGTATCTCGGCAGAAAGCTCAAGCGCGTTGCGCCCTGGGGCGCGAATCCGCCCAGCCGCGAACTTGCCGGCGCGTGAGCGAGGCAGGTGGGTGTCAGGTGGTAGGTGGCAAAGGCTCTTGGGATAGATCTGCGCGTAAGAGTACGTGTACGAGTACGGAAGAAGGACGCAAGATGTCATGAGCAAGGAACTGCTGGCTCTTGTACTGATCAGCGCACTGGTGGGGATGGTGCGCACGCGCGCCGCCGGACCGGACGACGGCGCAGCCAGCCGCTTCAGCCATACGGTCACCGACGCACCGGCCGAGGGCGGCAAGGTCGTGCAGCTGCGCTACGTGCATCCCTCGGATGCGAGCCGGAACATCACGGTCGCGGTTGCCGCCGAGCGGGGCGCGAAGATGTTCCGGTTCACGTTCGGCGACGTGGATTTGCTTTACGTGCCAAGGGAGCCGAAACGCGAACGGGATTCGTTCAAGGGGTTCCCGATCTGTTTCCCGACCGTGAACCGTGTGCGCGACGGCACGTATACGTTCGGCGGCGAGCGCATCGTGCAGCAGGTGCCGGGCGAGCAAGACCCGCGTCACATTCACGGTCTTGTCTGGGACGATACCTGGCGATTCGACGAGCCGAAGCCGGGCAGAGAAGAAATTGCCCTGCGCTGCCGGTACGTGTTTGAACCGGACAATCCGCGGTTCCAGGCCTTTCCCTACCGGTGCACCCTGCGAATCTCCTACATCCTGCACCGGGACCGGTTGCGCGTGCGCTACGAGGTCCGGAACCAGGACGCGAAGCCGCTCGCGTTCGGGCTCGGTTTCCATCCGTACTGGGCCGTCATAGGCAAGCTCGACGAGATTCGGATCGAGCTGGACCCGCCATGGGAGATGGAACGGAAGGGCGCCTATCCCACGGGCCGCCTTCTGGCCGTGGGCAAGGGCGGCTACGATCTGAGCAGCCCCACGCCGCTCTCAGAGGTGGGAGGACATCCGTTCTATTACGGGATTACGCCGCAGAGCCGGGTCGCCGTCCACTACGAGAGTATCGGGCTCGTGCTCCGGCAGGTTGCCAGCGACGATTTCAAGCATCTCATTGTCTGGAATCCGGCGCGCAAGAAGCGGCCGTTCTTTTCGCTCGAGAACCAGACCTCCGCGGCAAACGCGCACAATCTGTACGCCGCCGGATTTGAGGAGGCGGCGAGCCTTCGGATCCTGCCGCCCGGGCTCAGAGCTTCGGGCCATGTCGATCTTATCCCCGAACGCAAGCCCTGAAGCGGGTGAGGAGATGACGCGGCCTGCGTCCGCGCCCAACCTGATCCCGGCACGCTTCGCCTTGTGGTTGTGCCCCTCTATTGGTTGCCGTTGCCCCCACAATGGCTGGTTGCATGCCATGCGCGCGGCCGCGGAAACGGGCGGACGTGCCCGAAAACCACCATTATACACCCGTCTTTTTCTGAATTCGGGACTTGACGCCGCAACATATTGCGTGTAACATCCCAGCATATTCGCCACTGCGGGCGGGGAGGGGGAATTATGCGCTGTCCCAAATGCAAGCATTTGGATGACAAGGTCATCGACAGTCGGCCGGCGCGCAGCGGGACCACGATTCGCAGGCGGCGGGTATGCCAGAACTGTCAGTTCCGGTTTACGACCTATGAGCGGATCGCGAGGTCCAAACCGCGTGGCGGCCGACGCGTGCTGCCGGGCGTATGAGGCGTCCTCGGATTCCGTTGGACACAGACGGGACCGGCGCTGAATAGCCTGTGTGGCGTGAATGATCTGGCATTTGCAGCATGCGTCCAAGACGCAGCGCGAGACGCTGGTAGACCACATTGCCTCCGAGGTTTCCGACGTGGTGGAGACGGGCATGTCTCTGGCGCGTTGTGATCTGGAGGAGATGGCGCGCGCGGTCGCCTTCTACCTGGACAACCACCATCCTTCGGCTCATGTGCGATCGGACTATCTGCTCCTGCTGGTTTCGCGGGCGCTGATTGCACTGGGCGAGGAATCGGCGGCTGAACAGCTTGTGGAAGGTGGGGGCAGGGAGCTGGATCTGCCTGCCGGCACGCGAGCGTTGCTTGCGCGAGGTGCGGTGCGACCGGGCACGTGGCGGCTGTTTGCACATCGGCTGGCGCGTCCTTCACGGTGGGCTGCGGAATCGGAGAAGACCGTCTGGGTCCTGGACATGGATCGACTCGAGTTGCGGGCCGACGACTGTCTGGAACTGGCTCTGTCCCAGGGGGTCCGCTCGATTATCGAGCAATTGGCCGCGGTGTGGGATGCGTCGCGCGGAGCGGGCGTGTTGGGCCTGCGCAACGTGAAGGGCGCGTTGGCTTCGTTGCTTGGTGCGCCTGTCGGGAAAGGCCGGCTTGCCGCGCTTGCCGAAGAGGTCAAAGCGTGGTGCGAACAGCAGTTGGACGCTGTCCGGTTGGTTCGGCACTGGCGCGAGCGCCCGCTTGTCTGCAGCCTCGACGTCTGAACGCGCTCTTGGCGTGGCGGTGCGCCGCGGCGGCGGGAGCTTGCCCCGGAAGCGGCACGCATTACTCGAAATGCGCGGCGCCACCCCGGAGGGTGGCCTTGCCTTGCCGCTTCGCCGGACCGAGTGCTCTGTGGTCAAGTCTCTCGGGCGATGTCTACCCGTAGGACTTGCGATACTTCGGATCCTTGGGGGCGGCTTTCTTGTCGGTGGGCTCGTCGGGTTGCTCGGCGTTCGGGGCCGGGTCGGTGTCTTTCTCTTCGGCGGCGCTGTCTTCCTCTTGCTCGGCCTGCTCCGGCTGGTCCTTGGCGGTTTCGACGAAGTTGAGTCTGCAGGTGGAGAGTGCCTCCTGCAGGAGTTTGTCTTCATCCGCGTCGCGGTTGCCGTTGGTTTTGGCCTCGAGCATTTCGATCATGTCGATGGTCGCTTCCGCGCCTTTCAAGTCGATCTGCGTCTTGCCGGTCAGCGGGTTGACCACCTTGCCGAGCTGTTGCATGACCGTTGAGGCGAGCATCATGACAAGGTTGACGAGCAGCGCCTTGTCGCGTTGTTTTCTGGCTTCATCGTCGTTCATGCGGGCATGTCTCCTTCAACAATTCGGGTCAACGAATAGCGTGTTGGGCCGGGCGAATCAAGGAGAAACAACGACGATCGCACGGCGAGAGGGGACGAAGACGCTTGCGGCGGCCCGTCTGACGTCTTCGCGGTTCAGTGCGTTGAGTCTTTGCACGGTGCTGAACGCGTGGGCATAGCCGAGCCCGGTCAGTTCATGGACGGCGCAGGTCCGGGCGAGCGCAGCGCCGTCCTGGTTGCGTTCTTGGGCGCGCGCAATGAGCTGGAGCCGGGCCCGATCGAATGTTTCGATGCTCATGCCGCCGGACGCCAATCGGGCGGTTTCCTGATCGAACAGTTTTGTGAGTTCCGGCAGTTCCTCGAGGGTTCCGACCCGGGCGCGCAGCAAGAGCAAACCGTTCGAGCGGCTGACGGCATGAGCCGCGCGGACGTCATAGACCGCATCGAGCCGTTCGCGGGCCTGGACCGCGAGTCCGACGCGGGGCCCGTTCATGACCTCACAGAGCACATCGAGCGCATCGCGTCGCGGATCGCCGGCGGGGCAGCCGGGATAGGCGGCAAGCACGAGCGTGCGTGCGCCGGGTATCCGCAACGTTTCGTTGGCGGGCAGCCTGCCGTCCGGCCCCGCGCGTTGTATGGTCGGTTCGTCCGCGGTCGGCGTACCGGCGGGCATGCCGCGCAGGAGCCGTTTCGCGAAGTGCGCGGCTTCGGTCGGGCTGATATCGCCGACGAGCGCGAGCACCGCATTAGGGCCGACCACGAGTCGGCGGTAGTGTTGGCGCAATGCGTTTTGCGTGACGGCATGAATGCTAGTGTCCGTGCCGAGCCGGTCCTGCGCGTACGGGTGTTTTGGCCAGAGCATGTGGCGCAGTTTCTGTTCGGCCAGGCACTCGGGTCGTTCTCGGCGTTGGTTGAGCGCGCCGGCCTGCAGCAGTTGCTGGCGCTTGATTTCGTAGGTCTCGAAGCTGGGATTCAGCAGGCAGTCTGCGAGCATATCCAGAACGGTCCTGACGTCGGGCGAGAAGCAGGACGCGCGCAGTCCGAACGTATCCGGCCCGCAGAACGCGTCGAGCTCGGCGCCCATTGTTTCGATGGATTCCGCGAGTTGTTGAGCGGACCGCGTCGCGGTGCCGCGTGCGAGCAGTGCGCTCATCAGCTTCGTGATGCCCGCGAAGCCGGTCGGTTCCGCGTCGGGTCCGCCGCGGAATCCGGCACAGATGTGTACGAGCGGCAGGCGCCGATCTTCGCGTGTGAGCAGTGTCAGGCCGTTCGGGAGCCGGTCCTTGCGCATGTCGGAAGGAAGCAACGTGGCGGCCGGAATGCCGGGCGGCACCCGCGCGTATTCGGGTGAGAGCACCAGAAGCGTTCGGTTCTGGTCGCGCAGGTAGTCGCGAACCACGCGCCGCACGTCGGCGGGCTCGACCTGTTGAAGTTCTTCGAGGTAGCGCTCCGCAAAGCGTGGCTCTCCCGCATGCAGCTCGCCGAGTGCGTAGCTTTCCGCCTGTCCGCGCGGGGTGGCCAGGCGCGAGAAGGTCCTTGTCAGGATCAGGCGTCGCGCCTTTTCCAGTTCATTCGCATTGAAGAGCTGTTCGGACCACGCGTCGACCTGCTCGGCGAGCGCTGCGCGCACGGCGTCTTCCTTGTCCGGCTCGAAGGTGGTGGCGATCCCGAACAGGCCTGGCTCCTTCGGGGTCCAGGACCATGCGCGGAGTTTGTGCACGAGCCGGCGTTCCTCCATGAGCGCCTGGGCGAGGCGCGAACTGTTGCCGGTCCCGACGATTTCGGCCAGCAGATCGAGGGCCGGCGCATCGGGATGATTCATTGCGACCGTGTGCCAGACGCAGCCGAGCCGTCCGAGTTTGTAGTAGCCGACCTTACGCGTGGTGCGTGCGGCGGGCTGCACGGGCTCCGGCGGCAGAACCGGCGCGAGTCTCGGCCGCCTGGGCACGGCGGCGAACAAGGCGCGCAGCGCGCGCTCCACTTCATGGGCGTCCGCCGCGCCGACAACGATCGCGATCATGTTGTTGGGCACGTAGGTGCTGCGCCGGAATGCGGTCAGATCGTTCGGTCTCAACGACAGAAAGACTTCGCGATAGCCCGCGACCGGGATCCGGTGGGGATGCACGCGGTAGGCCGTCTCCCGGAGCAGCCGCCGCAGAACGCGGTCCGGATCCTGTTCGCGCGCTTCGATCTCGCCGAGTACGCGCCGCAACAGTTTCGGGGGCAGGTTCGATTCGCCGGGCAGCGCGGCGTACAGCACGGTTTCCGCCAGTACGCGCAGGCCCTGCGCCCACTGCTCGTTCGGCATTTCCGCCGCGAATACGGTGTGATCCAAGTCCGTATCCGCTCTGAACGTACCGCCGTGCTCGCGCACGCGCGCCCGCATCGTGCCGTTGCGCGCGGGCACGGTTGCCTCCGCGAGCATGGTCTGGACGAGTCGCGCAAGGCCGGAACCCGGCCGTCCGGACTCGTCGAGCGAGCCACTGCGGATCCAGAGCTGCACGGAGCTGCGCGAAGCGGCCGGTTCCTGCTTGACGATGCAGACCAGGCCGTTTTCGAGCACGAACCGGTGCAGCCCGCTGTTCGCCTTGCGGAGCGTTTCCAGCAAGTGGTCGGTTTTCGCTGCACAGGCGGTGGCGATGAGCCCGGCGGCGAGCCAAACGGGGAAATGACGACGTGGCTTGCTCACGGCTTCCTGTTTGCTGCGCGCTGATTGCGGATCAGGACTGCTGCGGTTGACGGCCCGTGCGGCGTTCCTTGGGCAACCGGCTCTTGGCGTCCGGTCGCGCCCCGCCGCCGGCGCGCGAGGCGGGACGGAACGGCTTGGCGAAGACTTCCTCGAAATCGTAACCGCCGCCGAAATCCTCGCGTTTGTCTTCGTCGGTCTTTCCAAGAATCCGCTTCTCGACCATGTTGAAGACAATCTCGCCGAAGTCCTCGCAGCGCCGCACGCCCCAGGACCTGAGCACCGTGAGCGCGAGCGGCCCGTATTCCTGCAGGGCATACCGCCGAATGCCGTCGAGCAATTGCTGGCCGGAAATGTGGCGTTCGGCGGGCGGCGCGTCCTTCGGTTTCTTGAGCCTGCGCACGCAGAAGTCGAGCGCTTCTCGCACAAACTGGTAGGCTCCAATCTCGTAGCGCGGGTCGGTCTGGACAATTTCCGTCAGCGCCTGTTTGAAGATCAGTTCTTCCATCGAACGTTCTCCAGGGATGTCCCGTGATTCGAACGCACAAATACATAGCATGATCGAGCGGGCGCCGGCAATGGCGAAGTGAAACTTGAAACTTGAAACTTGAAACTTGAAACTTGAAACTTGAAACTTGAAACTTGAAACTTGAAACTCGGGGCGGAGCGATAGACAAGACGGTTTCGATTCTCTAGGAGGAGATGCCGATGATTGCCTGTGGCAGTTGGATGTATACGCGGCGGCTTCGAGGCCGGGCTCTCGCGGTCCTGTGCCTGTGTGCCTGCGCGGCGACGGCGTGGGCGCGGCCGGATCCGATCGTGGTGACGGCCAGCGTGGCGCCGTCGCGGCTGAGCGCGCTGCCCGGCGCGGTAACCGTTGTGCGCGTGGACGAGACGGTGGTTTTTCAGAATCGGGATGCGGGCGAGCTGTTGCGGCAGGTGCCCGGTCTGCATGTCGACAGCATGGGCGGCCGTGGCGGGATCGGGTCGGTCTACCTGCGCGGCGGCGATCCGAACTACACGCTGGTGTTGATCGACGGGGTGAAGATGAACGATCCCACGGACAGCCGCGGCGGGGCCTACGACCTGGCGAGTGTCGACATCGGCGTGATTGAGCGCATCGAGATCGTGCGCGGGCCGTTTTCGGCGGTGCACGGCTCGGGTGCGTTGAACGGCGCCGTGAACATCATCACGAGGCGCGGCAGCGAGGAGCCGGTCCGCAGCGTGACTTTTTCCGCCGGCCGTTACGACGCCTACGACGTCGCATTGCGCTGTGCCGGGCTGGCCGGTCCTGCCGACTATGCGTTGAGCGGTTCCTGGCGGCAGGAGGGCGAGACGGCGTCGGAGAATCGTTTTGAAGGCGTGGCATTTCACGGCAACGTCGGTATCGCGTTTTCCGACACGATGGCGCTGCGCACGATTGTGCGTTATCTCGATTCGTTCGAGGCGTCGTTCCCGGAAGACAGCGGCGGGCCGGACTTCGCGGTGCTGCGCGAGCCGGAAGACCGGGACGTGCAGGAGGCGGGCATCGCGCTTTCGTTCGTGCACACGCCGGCACGACGATGGGAGTATCTATTGCGTGTCAGTTACCACGAACGGACCGAAGACCTGGACTCGCCCGGAGTCGCGCCCGGCGTGCGGGATCCGTTCGGCATTGCGGCGTGGACGGCGGAGACGAGCTATCGGCCGTGCCGGTTCGAGATGCGGCATTTGCTCAGGCTGGGCGCGACGCGGTTGTCGGCGGGTGCGGAGGCGTTGCTGGAGACGGCGGAGAGTGACGGCAGCCTGCTGGCCGGCGGCCCGCCGATCCCGACCGGGTACGACATGGACCGAACGCTTGTCGCCCCGTTCCTCGAGCTGCAGCTTGGGCTTGGGCCGTTGGCGCAGGTGCACGCGGGGGTCCGGGCCGACATCCCGGAAGACGAGGATGTCGAATGGAGCCCGCGCGCCGGGATTTCCTGTCGTTTGCCCGGGTTGACCAACACGCTGCTGCACGCGAGTTGGGGCGAGGGCTTCAAACTGCCGAGCTTCTTCGCGCTCGGGCACCCGATCGTAGGGAACCCCGAGCTGCGCGCGGAAAGGACGGAGGGCGCGGACCTGGGCGTGCGGCAGTCCTTTCTTGGCGGTGCGGGACGCGTAGACATCACGTATTTTGCGAACAGCGCGGAGGACGGCATCGATTTCGAGGAAGGCCCGCCCCCGCGCCTGGTGAACCGTTCGGAGATCAGGGCCGACGGCGTCGAAGCGACGCTCACTGTGGCGCCGTCGCGGCGTGTGTCGGTAGGGGCGCACCTGACGTATACGCGCACCGACATTGTCGGCACCGACGAGGAACTCCGGAACCGGCCGGAATGGCGGGGCGGCGTGTCCTGCCGGTGGCGCCCGAGCCGGGATGTGCTGCTCACCGCGCGTGGGCTCTATGTGGGCGAGTCGCTCGACTCCTCGATCCCTACGGGCGACGTGACGCTCGACGACTATGTGCGTTTCGATCTCGGCGGGCAGTGGCAGGTGCGCAAAGGCCTGCTCATGTTTGCCGCCGTCGACAATGTGTTCGATGCCCGGTACGAAGAGTACGTCGGGTTCCCCGCCGCCGGGATCGCGCCCCGGATCGGGTTGCGGGCGGCGTTCTGAGCGGACATCGGCAAGGATTGGGGACCGCGCGTCTCAACGGCGCGTTGGCGAGGGAAATGATCAAGCGATTCTCGGGACCGGCGCGAGAAGGCGTTGCGAATCGCGTTGGCAACCAGAGAACTCAGAGCTTGCCGACGATCTCCTCGAGCACATCCTCCGTGGTGACGAGGCCGGTCACCTGGTTGTGCTCGTTGGCGACCAGGCACATCTGCTGGCGTGTCATTCGCATCTGCGGCAGGATCTCGTCGACGGGCATCGCCTCGGGGATTGCGGGCGGCGGCCGCATATGGTCGGCGACCGTACCCTCCGTGGTTGCGCCGGGCGCGGCGAAGACGTCGAAGATGTTCACGATGCCGACAAACTCGTCGGGCGCCTCGCCTGTGACGGGCAGCCGCGTGACGCCGGCGGCCCGGGCAGTGTGGAGCAGGTCCGGCACGGTCGTTTCGCGCACGACGGTGATCATGTGCTCGCGCGGGATCATGATGTCCTTGGCGGTCTTGTGTGACAGCTCGAAGACGCGGTGAATCATCTGGCGCTCCTTGGGCGAGAGGGTGCCGTTCTGTTCGCCTTCGCGTGTGAGCAGCTTGAGCTCGTCGCGCGTGACAAAGGCCGGCCGCGCCTCGGAAAAGTCGCGGCCGCCGGGTGTCAAGAGTCCGGCGATCCGGGTGACAATGGCGCCGAGCGGCCGCAGCGTGATCCAGGACCAGCGCAAGGGGTCGACAAAACGCAAGCAGCGGTCGAGCGGCCGGCTCTGAAACCAGGCTTTGGGCAGGTACTCGCAGAAGACGACGAGCAGGGCCGTCAGGACCACGGTCACGACGGGCTTGCCCCACTGGCCCATCAGCGTTGTGGCCGCGCTGGCCGCGAGAATCGCCGCGGTCTCGACGCACAGATTCGTGCCTACCAGCGTCGTGCCGAGCAACCGGTCGGGATGGTCAATGAATCCCTGCAGCAGGCGGGCACCGCGCCGTTTTTCGTTGAGCAGATGCCGCAGTCGCATGCGGTGGATCGAGATCAGCCCGGTTTCCATGCCGGAATAGAACGCCTCACCCAGCATGCACACCACGATCACCACCAACTGTATCCATACGATCATAGGGCCTCGTCGGATTCCTCCTCTTCCTCGGTTGTGGTATCGGGGCCCCCGTCAAGCGTTTCCAGAAGCACGAGCGTAATGCGCTGTTTTCGGATCTGACGTACCGTCGCACGGCAGCCTTGCGCCTCGACCTGTTCGCCGGGCCGGGGCAGGTGTTCGGCCTGCGCCATGACCCAGCCGGCGATGCGGTCGGCGCCTTCGTCGTCGAGTTTCGTGCCGAGCTCATAGTTGATGTCTTCGAGGCTGGTCGTCCCGTCCACCAGCCACTTGTTGTTGCCGAGCGACTCGAACATCGGCTTCTTCTCGCCGTATTCGTTCTCGACCTCTTCGGAAATCTCCTCGAGCACGTCGCCGCGCGTGATCAGGCCGGCCGTTCCGCCGTATTCGTCGACGACGATCGCGACGCGTTTCCTCTGCTTCTGGAACATGGCCAGCGCGGTGTTGAGCGGCGCGGTTTCCGGGACATGGAACGCGGCGATCGTCGCTTCGGGGAGCCGGTGCGCGGGATCGAGCAGATAACGGCGTACGTCCAGGAAGCCATCGATCTGGTCGAGGTTTTCGCGGTAGAGCGGCAAGTATCGGACGCGCGCGCGCCGAACCGTTTCCTCGTAGGACTCGGGCGGGTCGTCCAGGTCGATGCCGGTGAGGTCGACGCGGGGGGTCATGACGTCGCGTGTCTCGATATCTTCGAGCCGGATGATGCCGTCGACCATGGATCGTTCTTCGCTGTCGAGAATGCCTTCCTTCTGGCTCGCGTCGATCACGCTGCGAAACTCCTCTTCGGTCAGACCTTTGCGGTGCGGCCGGAAATGGTGTTCGAGCGCGCGCGTGATGGCTTCGAGCATCATGCGCAACGGCGCGAGCAGCCTGGCCACGACCGTGAGGATCGGCGAATACACGACGGCGAGCCTTTCGGGGTGCGCCATGGCGAAACGTTTCGGCGCGACTTCTCCGAAGATCAGGAGCAGCAGCGGCATGACCGGAATGGCGATCGCCTCGGCGCTGATCGGGAGCCGATGGATTGCCACCGTGTGTTCGGCGAGCGCGAAGCCGACGACGGAGGCGGCGACGTTCACCAGCGTGTTGCCCAGCAGGATGGTGGACAGCGGCCGAGTCGGCGCCGCGAGCAGGCTCTGGACACGGCGCGCGGCGTTCGGATGGGCTCTGCGGATCCTGTGGATTTGGATTGGGTTCAGGCTGAACAGCGCGGTTTCCGCACTCGAGAAGAATGCAGAACAGCCCAACAGGAGAACGAGTACGACAGACTCGACAATGAGAAGCGGTACGATCATGATGTCAGCGGGCTATCATGGCGGCTGTGTCCGGTTCGCCTTCCACAACCGCTGCCTGCGCGGCCGATGCACCCGTTGGAGAGCCGTATGGGCCCGGCCTCTTCGAAGGCGGCGCTCGGTCCGATCGGCAAGCTCGGAGTTCCAATGCAGCCCGGCAGACGCCGGACAGCATCGATAAGCCCTGGTCTGACACCCTCCTTTCCTGGAATACCTTGCAACAAGCGCGCGTGGCTTGTCCGAGCTGTACGCGGGTATTTGTTGCACATCCCGCCGTGCAATGCAATGGGAAATTCGCCAGTGGTCACCGGTCATTGCTCAGAGGAAGGATGTCGTCGCCCCGTGTATTGCACAGTGACCAATGACGAATGACCAACGACCGATGACTACGGCGCGCCGGCGGGTTGCGTGCCGACAACATAGACATGGTCGACGCGCAGCAGCGTGCGGTGCCGAGATGGATAGCTTTTGACCTCCAGATCTTTGACAGCCCAGGTTTCGCCGAACTTGCGCACACTCTTGACAGAGAGTCTGCGGAGCAGCGTGCCGTCGGGGTCGTATTCTTCCGCGCGCAGCAGCATCAGCAGTTTGCGGTCGACCCAGAGTCTGAGCGTGCCGCGCGTGTCGAGGATGCCGCCGGATCCGTCGTGCCCGGCGCGCGGCGTCTCGCCGTCCGGCAGCCACGGAGGGTAGGGCAGTGCGAGCACGAAGCAGGGCCGTCCTTTGACGCTGTCGACACCCTCCGTCTTGGCTTCGGACGCCCAGAGAAAGGCGAGACTCAGGTCCAGCCACGTCATATCGGTGCCCTGAATCGTCTGGTCGAGCGCGTGCAGCGCGCGTGAAGCCTGCTTGCCCGCTGATTCGAGCGCGCAAACGGGCTTGCCGTCCGCCCCTACGCGCAAGGCGAGTTCCTGGATCTTGCCGCCGGCCGAATTTCGGATCGTGTACCTGGCTCTGGGCTCGCTCAGGCCCCACTCGAGCACGACTTCCACGTTCAGCCGCAAGTCCATGTGGCCGGTCTTCTGCTTCGACAGAAGCCTGCCGTTCAGCGCGACGCGTTCCCTGGGCATCTGCGCGCGCACGTGCGCGAGCAGCGCGTTCGCGTCCGGCAACTCTGGCTCCGCCCCATGCCGGTCTCTTGCGTAGCGATGCACCGGTGCCTGGGCCGAAGCATGGCGCACAGGCACAACGAGCGCGAGCAAGAGGCAAAGGCGCAGGACCGAACGCCGCATGCCGGCCTCTTTGCAGACGAGCGTTGTCCTAAGTGTTGTCGTAAGCGTTGTCGAGAGCTCTGTCGTGCGTCACGCGGCGGCTCGAAAGAGTCTCGCCCTCCCGTTTCGTATTTCCGCCTGACAGTCTTGGAGCGGCAATGATAGGCTAGGCACCGTGATTCATCAAGAACGTAAGACCGGGCCCGGATCCGAGGATCGGAATTCGCGGATCGGGATGTGTGCGGGCGGTCCCGAAGGGGGACGAAGGGTTGATCGTGTCTTGAGCACGTCAGGCGCGAGGCATATCGCGGCGGCGCTCGTGATCGCGGCCACGGTGTTGGCGGTGTTCGGGCCGGCGCTCGGCTATGGTTTTTCGTACTACGACGACAACTATCAGGTTCTGAACAACCCGCTCATTCGAGATCTGAGCCCGCGCGGGCTCGCACGGATGTTCACGCGCAGGTCGCTGACGTCGTACTATCCCGTGCGGGTCCTCTCGTTGGCGTTCGACTATGCGGTCTGGGGCGCGCGGCCGGCCGGATACCATTTGACGAGTGTGCTGCTGCACGCGCTGAACGCTGTGCTCGTCTATGGTCTGTGCGTGAGACTATGCGTGGGATTCGGTGCCCGTACGGGGGGTCGGCAGGCCCCGCGCATGCGGTTCGTCGCGCTGTTCGGGGCGCTGCTGTTCGCCGTTCATCCGGTGGTCGTGGAGCCCGTTGTCTGGGTGGGCGGCCGCGAAGAGCTTCTGATGGTTCTGTTCGTGCTTTGCGCTCTGCTCGCGCACGCGCGGCGCGCGGCGCCGGCGGACGGCCGGGACAACACAAACGCGGCAGGAGGCGGGCCTGCAACCTTGCGCGTGGCTGTCTGGCCGTCGATCTTCTGTGTGCTGGCCTGTCTGAGCAACGTGGTGGGGGCGGTCACGCCGCTGCTGGTTGTCGCGCACAATGCCGCCGCCGCTCTTGCGAGGCGGACCCGACCGTTGGGCGCGGGCCTGTTTCGGGGCACGGCCGTGATGTGGGCCGTGGCGGTGGTGACGATCGTGGTCAAGCTCTCGGACAGCGCGGCGACGGCGGACTATGAGATCGTCGACACGCTGCGCATGACGGCGGGCCAGCGTGTGCTGACCGTGTTCAGCGCCTATTGGCTGAATGTCACCACCGTTCTCTGGCCGCGCACGCTGGTCGCAATGTATCCAAAGACGGTCGCCGAATCCGTGCTGGAACCCGGCGTCTGGCTGGGGGGCGGCGCCGTTTTGTGCACGGCGTGGTGTCTCTGGGGGGCGTTGCGGCGACCTGTTGTTGCGTTCGGGTTGTTGTGGTTTCTGTGTGCGCTCGCACCTGCCGCGCAGGTGCTTCCGCACCATATTCTGCGGGCGGATCGCTTTCTGTATCTGCCACTGGTCGGCGTGGCGTGCGCCGTGTGTGGGTTGCTCCGGCCTGCAGTACGGTCGCGCGCGGCCGGTGCCTTGTGTGTGGCCGTGCTGCTGGTGCTCGGCCTGCGCAGTGTGCGGCAACGCCGGTTCTGGCACGACAGCATGACGCTGTTCGCGCACGAGCTCTCGGTCAATCCGGAGAATCTGGCTTCGCACTACAACCTGGCCAATCTGTTGGCGAAAGAGGGAAGGTTGAAGGAAGCGGTGCAACACTACGCGGAGGCAGCCCGGCTTCGGCCGGACTTCGGCACGGCAGAGAAGAAGCTGGGTGCGGCTCTGACAGAGCTTGGTCAGATCGACGCGGCGTTGGTCCACTTTTCCCGGGCCCTGGCTCTGTCTCGTCCGGACCCCGACCTGCACAGCAACGTGGGCGCGGCGCTGGCGAGTCGGGGCCGGCTGCGCGAAGCGCTGCCGCACTATTCGCGGGCACTCGCGCTCGCGCCGCGCCACAAGAGCGCACACTGCAACCTGGGTGTCGCGTTGGCCGCGTTGGGCAAAGAGGCCGACGCAAAGAAGCACTACTCGAAAGCACTCGAGGTCGACCCGCAGTATGCCGACGCGCACAACAATCTGGCCATCGTGCTTGCGGCCGAAGGCGAACGGCATGAGGCGATCCGCCATTATTCGGCCGCGCTCGCCGCCAAGCCCGGGTACGCGGACGCGCATTTCAACCTGGGCGTCGTGCTGCTCGAAGCGGGCAACACGGCGGAAGCCGCCGCGCATTTCTCCGAAGCGGTCCGCTACAAGAAACCGTTCCCGCAGGCCGAGCACGCCCTCGCGCTGCTGCGGGGGAGAAAGTCGGAAGTCGGAAGTCGGAAGTCGGAAGTTCGGGATGCAGAAGGGGAACCATAGTCTCCTTGGAGCAGATCAACAGGTATCCGGCCTCCGAGTTCTGGGAGCGATACGACCGCGGCGAATCACTTGATCCGCGGTGCCGGTATCTCTAGCATTTCCGACTTCCGACTTCCGACTTCCGACTTCCGACTTCCGACTTGTCCCTCCGTCTCCTGAGGAAGCGCCGCGCCGCGTCTTTTCGCATCACGCGCAGCACGTTGACGGTCCGTCGCCGCACGGTATAGAAGATGCGGAACGCGTCGATACGCAGGCGGTAACCGCTGAAATGCGGCGCGTGGATCTGCTTGATGCGGCTGCGGCTTTCCCTGAGCGGGTCGGTTGCGAGGTATTGCGCGATCGCGTCGCGGATCCGGAGCTGATCGAACTTGCGGATTCGGGCCAGCTCTTCCTTGGCCGGTTGCCTGAACAGGATGCGGTACTGCGGCACGGGGCGGCTCCCTTGCGTATTGGCTTCGGTTTTCGGTTCTTGTGCCCGTGCACACACGGACAGACACGGACGCGCACGGATCGGGACAGCACCTGTTCGGTCGCATCCGTGCTCGCCACCGGTTTCTAGATAACGGTGGCTGCGTGTGGTTGTCAATCCCTCGGCTTGACAGGGCCGGCCCGGCTCGGTATAGAAGGCGCACTCTCGGGGCGTGCGGGGTGTGGCCGCGAGTTCAATGACGAATCGCTTGAGTGGCTCGAAGACCTAAGGGAAGGGGGCACACGGTGCATGGCGGCAGGCGGATGGCGATAATGGGTGGTCTTGTCGGGTTGGGAACCGCGACTCAGGTCTTGGCCGCGGAGTCCGGCGTATCGGTCGTTCCCGGCATATGGTGGGTGGCGCCGGTCGCGTCTCTGCTCGCATTGGTTTCCGCCCTGTTCTTCTATAAGAAAATGATGGGCGCCGACGAGGGGACCGAGCGGATGCGCGAGATTGCCGGCTACGTGCGGGAAGGCGCCATGGCCTACCTGTTCCGGCAGTACCGGGTGGTCGGTTTCGTCTTCTTCGTGTTGCTCGTTATTCTTGCCGTGCTGGCGCTGTTCCACATCCAGAACCCGTTTGTTCCGATCGCGTTCTTGACCGGCGGCTTCTTCTCGGGCCTGTGCGGGTACCTGGGCATGAAGACGGCGACGAACGCGTCGGCGCGTACCGCGCAGGGGGCCAGCAAGAGTCTGAACCAGGGCCTGCAGGTCGCGTTTCGTTCGGGCGCGGTGATGGGGCTGGTCGTGGTCGGGTTCGGCCTGCTCGATATCTGCCTGTGGTATTGGCTTCTGGACAAGTTCGTCTATACGGCGGAGCGTTTGAATCAGCCGGAGGCATGGGAATTCCTGGGCATGACCATCGTGCCGGCCGGCTGTACGGCGACCGACAAGCTGGTGCACATGACGACGACGATGATCACCTTCGGCATGGGCGCCTCGACGCAGGCGCTGTTCGCGCGTGTCGGCGGCGGGATCTACACCAAGGCGGCGGATGTCGGCGCGGACCTGGTCGGCAAGGTCGAAGCGGGCATACCGGAAGACGATCCGCGCAATCCGGCCACGATCGCGGACAACGTGGGCGACAACGTGGGCGACGTTGCGGGGATGGGCGCCGATCTTTACGAGTCGTACTGCGGTTCGATTCTGGCGACCGCGGCGCTGGGCGCGGCGTTGGGCGCGCACGCGAGAGATTTTGCCAAAGCCGTGAACTACGTGACGGCCCCCATGATCGTTGCGGGGATTGGCACGATCCTGTCGATTTTCGGCGTGCTCGCCGTCCGTTGCAGGGAAGGCGCCACCCAGAAGAACCTGCTGCGTGCCCTGCTCACGGGCACGCTGGGCAGTTCCGTCGCGATCATTGCCGTGATGATCCTGCTCTGGTACTTCAAGATCGTGCCCGGCGGCATTGTCGGTTCGGTGGTGACCGGGCTGCTCGCCGGCGTGATCATCGGGCAGTTGACGGAGTACTACACCTCCGACGAGTTCGCGCCGACCCGGAATCTGGCGGGCGAGGCGAAGATGGGGCCCGCCACGGTCATCATCGACGGGTTGGCTACCGGCATGTTCAGCGCCGGCTACCCGGTCCTTGTGATCGTGGTCGGCATCCTGCTCGCGTTCGGTCTGGCCGGCGGCTTCAGCAATTTCGGCATGGGCCTGTATGGCATCGGGTTCGCCGCGGTCGGTATGCTCTCGACGCTCGGGATCACACTGGCGACCGACGCGTACGGCCCGATCGCGGACAACGCCGGCGGCAACGCGGAAATGGCCGGGCTCGACCCGGAAGTCCGGGAACGGACCGACGCGCTTGACGCCTTGGGCAACACGACCGCGGCGACCGGCAAAGGCTTCGCGATCGGCTCCGCCGCGCTCACGGCCATGGCGTTGATCGCGGCGTTTATCGAGGAAGTCAAGATCTGGATCAGCAAGCTTGCCGGTACGGGCAGCTTCCAGGTCGGCCGCGAAGCGTTCACGGCGGATACCGCCGCACACGCCGGTATCCTCGACTTCGTGCGGGCCTATGAACTGCATTTGATGAACCCGCTCCTGCTCTGCGGCCTGTTTCTCGGCGCAATGATGGCGTTTGTCTTCTGTGCCATGACCATGAAGGCCGTCGGCCGCGCGGCCGGCGCGATGGTCAACGAGGTCCGGCGCCAGTTCAAGGAGAGGCCCGGCATCATGGAGGGCAAAGACAAGCCCGACTATGCGAACTGCGTGGCGATTTCGACGGCCGGCGCACAGCGCGAAATGGTCGTCCCGTCTCTACTCGCGATCATCGTGCCCGTCGCCACCGGCCTGATCCTGGGCGTGCCGGGCATTATCGGGTTGCTGGCCGGCGGGTTGTGCTGCGGGTTCGTGCTGGCGACCATGCTGAACAATGCGGGCGGCGCCTGGGACAATGCCAAGAAGTACATCGAGAAGGGGAACCTCGGCGGCAAGAAACTGCCGGACGGCAGCAAGAACCCCGTCCACGGCGCTGCGGTCATCGGCGACACGGTCGGCGATCCGTGCAAGGACACGAGCGGCCCGTCCCTGAACATCCTGATCAAGCTCATGAGCATGGTCGCCATTGTCTTCTCGCCGCTGGTCGTGAAATTCTAGCCGATCGTACAGAAGCTCTTGCGTATCGCCACCAAATAGTCCGTGGTTGACGTCGCCGGATTCTGTGCGGCGCGTCGACCACAATCGGTAGCGGTCACGGCACCGGCGATTCCGCACGACTCATGAACCGCGCAACGTTGTTGAGGCGCCGCGCGCTCGGACAGGCCGCGGCGGACGCCGTCTGAGCCGCAAAACGCGGGCCTGCCTGCGCTTTGTGGGCGCGCTCATCTTTTTTCAGAAAAGGGATTGACAACCGTTTTCTTTGTGCTAGAGTGCGTCGATTTTTTGTGACTGCCCCGAATTGCCGTTCGGGTGCGGCACGCAATTCCAGTTATGATGAGAAGGGCTTCTTTTCGCTCTGGTTCGGCGCGGGTTGAAGCGCGGGCGGGCGGAGTCTCTTCTCGTTCTTTTGCTGCATTTTGGGCGGCCTTCAACTGGTGCCCATGTAGCTCAGTTGGTAGAGCACGTCCTTGGTAAGGACGAGGTCAGCGGTTCGATCCCGCTCATGGGCTCCACCGGCGGGCGGACCCGGCCAGATCCGGCTGTTCCCCGGTGGCGCGAGGGAAAGAGAGAGCAAACGAGACGGTCACGGAGGAGAGGATAGCATGGCAAAGGAGAAGTTTGATCGCAGCAAGCCGCATGTGAATGTGGGGACGATCGGGCACGTGGACCATGGCAAGACGACGCTGACCGCGGCGATCACCAGGGTCCAGTCGTTGAAGGGGCTGGCGGACTACATCAGCTACGACGAGGTGGCGAAAGCGTCGGAATCCCAAGGCCGTCGCGATTCGACGAAGATCCTGACGATTGCCACGTCGCACGTGGAATACAGCACCGCCAACCGGCACTATGCGCACGTCGACTGTCCGGGACACGCCGACTACATCAAGAACATGATCACGGGCGCCGCGCAGATGGACGGCTCGATTCTGGTCGTGGACGCGGCGGACGGGCCGATGCCGCAGACGCGTGAGCATATCCTGCTCGCCCGTCAGGTGGGCGTCCCCTCGATCGTCGTCTTCCTCAATAAGGTGGATCTCGTCGACGATCCGGAGCTGCTCGACCTGGTCGAGTTGGAAGTGCGCGAACTGCTCTCGAAATACGAGTTTCCGGGCGACGACATTCCGGTCATTCGTGGCGATTCGCTTTCGGCGACGAAGGCGGAATCTCCGGACGATTCGGCCTGCACCTGCATTCAGGAGCTCATGGACGCTCTGGACAGCTACATCCCGGAGCCGGTCCGGATTCTGGACCAGGACTTCCTGATGCCGATCGAGGATGTTTTCTCGATCGAAGGTCGCGGCACGGTTGTAACGGGCCGTGTCGAGCGGGGCAAGGTCAAGGTTGGCGACGAAGTCGAGATCATCGGGCTGAAGGAGACGACGAAGACGACGGCGACCGGCGTGGAGATGTTCCGCAAGATTCTGGACGAGGGTCACGCCGGCGACAATATCGGCGTGCTCCTGCGCGGCACGAAGAAGGAAGAGGTGCAGCGCGGCCAGGTTCTGGCGAAGCCGGGCTCGATCACGCCGCACACGGATTTCAAGGCCGAAGTGTACGTGTTGAGCAAGGACGAGGGCGGCCGGCACACGCCGTTCTTCAAAGGCTATCGTCCGCAGTTCTACTTCCGGACCACCGACGTGACCGGAGACGTGACGTTGCCGGAGGGCGTCGACATGGTGATGCCGGGCGACAATGTCAGCATGGACGTGTCGCTGATCCAGCCCGTCGCCATGGAGAAGACGCTGCGATTCGCCATCCGCGAGGGCGGCAGGACGGTTGGCGCGGGTACGGTTGCCGAAGTGGTGAAGTGAGTGGCGCGCGCCGCGGCGGGCGGCAGGGGCGCGTTTCGGACTGCGTATGAGGGGACAACGTCGCGAGGCGTTGTCCCCGCATGTGCGAATATGTGACGGCGCGCAAGGGAAGGTTGACGGAGCGATGCCGAGAGATCTGATAACACTGGCGTGCAACGAGTGCAAGCGCAGGAACTACACGACGACCAAGAACAAGCGGCTGACGCCGGGCAGACTGACGCTGAAGAAGTACTGCCGGTTCGACCGCAAGCACACCGTGCATCGGGAGGTCCGCTAGCGGGCGCCGGGCCGCGCGCGGTGACGGCAGCGATTTTTGCCGGTAGGCCAGTAGCTCAACTCGGCAGAGCGCCGGTCTCCAAAACCGGATGTTGGGGGTTCGAGTCCCTCCTGGCCTGCCATTGGAGCGGCCCGCGCGTCGTGACGACGGCGCGTGCGTGAGGGATATTCGACGGAGAGAATGGTGTTGTGATTGCGAAAGCCAAAGCGAAGCTTCTGGAGGTGGGCCAGTTCTTCAACGACGTCATCGCGGAGTTGAAGAAGTCGGCGTGGCCCGCGCGGCCGGAGCTGGTCGAGTCAACGATTGTCGTCATCATATCGGTTGTCGTACTGGGTGCTACCGTAGGGCTGTACGACCAGATACTCATGCAACTCATCCGCTTGCTCTCGCAGCTCAGAGCGTGATGCAGCGGCCAGGAAGGTGTGCTGTCCGGCGCGGCCGGACGGATATACGGGAAGAGAAAAGATGGCTAAGGAATGGTATGTGATCCACACCCTGACCGGCCAGGAGATGAAGGTCAAAGAGAGTATCGAGCGGCGCGCCAAGCATGAAGAGATGGACGCGTGCATCGGCGAGGTACTGGTCCCGACCGAGAAAGTCTCGGAGGTCAAGCAGGGCAAGCGCACGACCGCGACGCGCAAATTCTTCCCGGGTTACGTGCTGGTACAGGTCGATCTGTACGACGCGGACCGTCAGATCAACGACAAGTCATGGTATTTCATACGGGAAACGCCGGGCATCATCGGCTTTGTCGGCGGCGAGAAGCCCGTACCGTTGCGGCAGGAGGAAGTGGATGTGCTTCTGTGCCAGGTCGACGAGCGGGCCGACAAAGTGAAGCCGAAGGTGACGTTCGAGCCGGGCGAGACGGTGAAGATCACCGACGGCCCGTTCATGAACTTCAACGGTGTGATCGAGGAGGTCGACCCGGAACGCGGCCGTCTGAAAGTATCCGTCGCGATTTTCGGCAGGTCCGCCCCGGTCGAGGTCGAGTATTGGCAGGTGGACAGGGTGTAGACAGAGGCGCGCCGGCCTTGCAGAGCGGCCACCGGCGCTTTGAGAGGGACTCATGGCCAAGAAGGTAACAGGACAGATCAAGCTGCAGATTCCGGCGGGCCAGGCGAACCCGGCCCCGCCGGTCGGGCCGGCGCTCGGCCAGCACGGCGTGAATATTATGGAGTTCTGCAAGGCCTTCAACGCGGCGACCCAGTCGCAGGCCGGGCTGATCATACCGGTCGTGCTCACGGTCTATCAGGACAAGTCGTTCACGTTCGTGACGAAGAGCCCGCCCGCGGCGTCGCTGTTGAAGCGGGCCGCCGGGCTGGTAAAAGGGTCCGGCGTGCCGAACCGCGAGAAGGTCGGCAAAGTCACGCGGGACCAGGTGTTGGAGATCGTGCGCACGAAACTCAAGGACTTGAACACGGACAACGAAGATCAGGCAGTACGCATTATTGAGGGGACCGCCCGGAGCATGGGCATCGAGGTGGTATAGCCATGGCCAAGAAGGGTAAGCGATACCGACAGATTGCGGAACACCGGCCGCAGGAAGTCTGCGAGCTGGAAGACGCCGTGAAGTTCCTCAAGGAGCATCCGGCGGCGAATTTCGACGAGACCGTGGAGATGGGCATCCGGCTGGGTGTCGACCCGAAACGGTCCGATCAGGCCGTGCGCGGCACGATTACACTGCCGCACGGGACCGGCAAGAAGGTGCGGATTCTGGTCTTTGCCACCGGCGCCGCCGCGACTGCGGCCCAGGAGGCTGGCGCGGATTTCGTCGGGTTCGAGGAGCTTGTCGCCAAGATCCAGGAAGGCTGGCTCGATTTCGACGTCGCCATTGCGACGCCCGAGGCCATGAAGGAAGTGCGCAAGCTCGGCAAGGTGTTGGGGCCGCGCGGACTGATGCCGAACCCGAAGGTCGGCACGGTGACCGACGACACGGCCAAGGCCGTGAGCGAAGCGAAGGCCGGCCGCGTCGAATTCCGGATGGACCGGCACGGAAATGTGCATGTGCCGCTCGGCAAGTTGTCGTTTGCGGCCGAGCAGCTTGTGGCGAACGCGCACGTGTTGCTCGACGCGCTGCGCGCGGCTCGTCCGCCGGCCGCGAAGGGCATTTTTGTGAAGCGCTGCACGATTGCCTCGACGATGGGCGTGGGTGTGCGGGTGAACGTGCGCGAGGTCGCGTAAAGGAAGGCGTGTGAGATCCGATGAGACCTGAAAAGAAAGCGATAGCCGAAGAGATTCACCGGCTGCTGAGCGACTCGGAGTTTGTGATCCTGACCGACTATTTGGGGCTGAGCGTGCAGCAGCTTGCCGAATTGCGCGAGAAGCTGGCGGGTGAAGGCGCGCGACTGCAGATAACCAAGAACAGAATCTTCAGGATCGTCGCCGCCGAATTCGGCTGGACCGGTTTTCCGGAGCAGCTTCGCGGGCCGTCGGCGATGGTGACGACGACGTCTCCGAACGCGGACCCGTGCCGCGTGGCCAAGGTGCTTACGGGCTTCACGAAGGAACACGAACTGCCGGTCATCAAGCTGGGCGTGCTGAAGGACCGAGTGGTCGCGGGCGAGGATGTCGTTGCGCTCGCGAACCTGCCGGCACGCGAGGTGCTGATTGCGCAGCTCGTCAGCACGGTGGCGGGCCCGCTCACGCAGTTGGCGGGCGTGATGCAGCAGAAAGTGTCTAGTCTTGTGCGCGCGCTCCAGGCGGTCGCGGACAAGAAGAGTGGCGGGAAAGAAGGAGAATAGGAAATGGCAGAGGCGAAGACAAAAGAAAAGGACGAGGCCGCGGCTGAACAGGCCGAACCGAAGGAGGCGACGGCCAAGGCGGCGGAAAAGAAGGCCGCTTCCCAGGAGAAACAGCCTGAACCGGAAGCGAAAGAAGCGAAGGCTGAAGCGAAAGCCGAGCCGGAACCGGAGGCAAAGGCCGAGGTGAAGGTCGAAGGCAAGATGGCTGAATTTCTCGAGTGGATCGAGGGCATCAGCGTACTGGAGCTTTCGCAGTTGGTCAAGGCGCTCGAGGACCGGTTCGGCGTCTCGGCGTCGGCGCCGATGGCGATGATGCCGGCGATGGCGGGCGCTGCCGGCGCGGGCGACGCGGCCGAGGCCGAAGAGCAGACGGAATTCACCGTCATGCTTACCGGCGCGGGCGACCAGCGCATCCAGGTGATCAAGGAGGTCCGTGCGATTACCGGGCTTGGCCTGAAGGAGTCGAAAGACATCGTGAGTTCCGCGCCGAAACCGGTGAAAGAGGGTGTGAGCAAGGAGGAGGCAGAGAAGATCAAGGCGCAGCTCGAGGGCGCCGGTGCGACTGTCGAACTGAAGTGATCGTGCTGTACACGGGTCGCGTGTGGCACCATCGGCCCGGCGTCCGAGTGGCGGCGCCGGGTTCGGGCGGCGTGCGGCCCTTGCGTTGCGGTGTGTCGAGGCTTGCAGGCAGGACGCCTTGCGGCGCCGGTTCTTTGCGAAAGGTGAGGCATGGCTGACAGAACGAATTTCGGAAGACTGCTCGACGTTCAGGAACCGCCGGATCTGATCGACATTCAGACGGCGTCGTACAAGGACTTTCTTCAGCTGGACCTCGCGCCGTCACGTCGCAAGACGCGCGGCCTGCAGATGGTGCTGAAGGAAGTGTTCCCCATCGAAAGCTACGACGGGCGCTACGTGCTGGATTTCGCCAAGTACGAATTGTCCGATCCGAAGCTGGACACGACCGAATGCATGGAACAGGGCGAGACCTACGCGGCGCCGTTGCGCGTAACGTTTCGGCTCAAGGACGGCGACCAGATTCTTGAAGAAGACGTGTACATGGGCGAGATCCCGCTGATGACCTCGTGCGGTTCGTTCATCGTCAACGGCGCCGAACGCGTCGTCGTCAGCCAGTTGCACCGTTCGCCGGGCATCTGTTTCGAGCAGACCATCCACGCGAACGGCAGCATTCTGCACTCCTTCCGTCTGATTCCCGATCGCGGTTCCTGGGTCGAGGTCCAGTTCGACACCTCGGATCTTGTCTGGATGTTTCTGGACCGCAACCGACGGCGCCGCCGCTTTCTTATCACCACCTTCCTGCGTGCGTTGGGTTTCGACACCGACGACGAGATTCTGGGCCTGTTCTACACGTTCGAGACCTTGAAACTGGGCGATCGGCTGCCGGCCACCGCGTTGGAGGACCGCGTGGTCCGCGAAGACATCCTCGACGTTGAGACGCAGACCGTGATCGCGCGCCGGCATACACCGCTGACCGACGCGGTGGTGAAGCAGATGCGCAAGGCCGGCTTCAAGAAGGTTCCGGTCATCAACGTTGCGCTGGACGGCGGCATCATCCTGAAGAATGTCGGTGAGGACCCGACGCGATCGACGGACGACGCGCTGAAGGACATCTACCACAGGGTCCGGCCGGGCGACCCGGCAACGGTGGCGAACGCGCGGCAGTTGCTCAAGCGCATGTTCTTCGATTCGCGCCGGTTCGATCTGGGCCGTGTCGGCCGCTACAAGATCAACCAGAAGCTGAGCCTCGAGAACGAGGTGTCCAGCGAGTTGCGTGTATTGGACAAGCAGGACATCATCGCCGCCATCCACTACCTGCTCAAGATTCGGCGGGGCGAAGGCACGGTCGACGATATCGACCATCTCGGCAGCCGCCGCGTGCGCACGGTCGGCGAACTGCTCGAGAACCAGTGCCGCATCGGCATGGCGCGCATGGAGCGGCTTGTCAAGGAACGCATGACGCTGTTCGATCCGTCTTCCGAGACGCTCACGCCGCAGCGGCTGATCAATCCGAAATCGCTTTCGGCCGTGATTCGCGACTTCTTCGGGCGCAGCCAGTTGAGCCAGTTTATGGACCAGACGAATCCGCTCTCGGAGCTGACGCACAAGCGCCGCTTGAGTGCATTGGGCCCCGGCGGGCTCAGCCGCGAGCGTGCCGGATTCGAGGTGCGCGACGTGCACAGCAGCCACTACGGCCGGATCTGCCCCATTGAGACGCCGGAAGGTCCGAACATCGGCCTGATCTCCTCGCTCAGCACCTACGCGCGCGTGAACGAGTACGGTTTTATCGAGAGCCCGTACCGGCGCGTGAAGAACGGGCGCGTCACGCAGGATGTCGATTTCCTGACCGCCGACCAGGAAGAGAAATACATCATTGCCCAGGCCAACGAGCGTATCGACAAGAACGGCAAGTTCCAGAACAAGGGCGTGTCGGCCCGGTTCCGCGGTGAATTCCTGGAGGTCTCGCCGGAGCGTGTGGATTTCATGGACGTGTCGCCGAAACAGCTCGTCAGCGTTTCGGCCGGACTCATCCCGTTTCTCGAGCATGACGACGCGAACCGCGCGCTGATGGGCGCGAACATGATGCGTCAGGCGGTCCCGCTTCTGTGCACGGAGCGCCCGCTCGTGGGCACCGGGCTCGAAGAGCTTGCCGCGCGCGACTCGCGCGTGATGTGCGTGGCCGAGAAACCCGGCAAAGTGGCCCGGGTCTCGGCCGACAACGTGCTCGTGACGCCCACGGGCAAGCCGCCCAAGACGAAGACCGAGCGCGACGCGACTCAGGAATACATGCTGCGTAAGTTCGCGCGGTCCAATCACGGGACCTGCGTGAATCAGAAACCGGTTGTCTCGGAGGGGCAGCGCGTGAAGAAGGGCGACGTGCTGGCCGACGGGCCGGGCACGTGCGACGGCGAACTTGCGCTGGGCCGGAACCTGCTGGTCGCGTTCATGCCTTGGTGCGGCTACAACTTCGAGGATGCCGTGCTGATCAGCGAGCGCGTGGTGCGCGATGACATCTTTACCTCGATCCATATCGAGGAATTCGATGTCGGCGCCCGCGACACCAAGCTGGGGCCCGAGGAGATTACGCGTGACATTCCCAACGTCAGCGAAGAAGCGCTCAAGGATCTCGGCCACGACGGCGTGATCCGCGTCGGCGCCGAGGTGAAGCCCGGCGACATTCTCGTCGGCAAGATCACGCCGAAGAGCGAGACCGAGCTTGCGCCGGAGGAGCGCATGCTGCGCGCGATCTTCGGGGAGAAGGCGGCGGACGTGCGGGACACGTCCCTGACGGTGCCGAGCGGCACCGAAGGGATTGTCATGGACGTGAAGGTCGCGGCCCACAAGGACGTGCAGAAGGCCAAGCTCTCGCCGGGCGAGAAGCGGCGGCAGTTGAAGAACACGAAAGAGGAATACAACCTCAAGAAGCAGTCGCTGATCGAGGACCTGACCGAGAGTTTCAGCAACATCCTGCTCGGCGAGAAGATCCCGCTGGACGTGGTCAATGCGGAGACGGGCCAGGTTATCATCCCGGCCAACCGCAAGATTACGAAAACGCTGCTGCGCAAGCTTGCGGCGGCCAGCGAGCACGTCGAGATCGACCCGAGCCCGATCCAGATGAAGATCTACGGGATCATCAGCGAGTACAAGCACAAGTTCGCCGAGCTCGACCTGGAATTGGAGCGCGAGGTCGATCGCGTCGAGAACAGCGACGACGACGAGGGCATCATCAAGGAGGTGCGTGTCTTCGTGGCGAGCAAGAAGCGCCTGGCGGTCGGCGACAAGATGGCCGGCAGGCATGGAAACAAGGGCGTGATTGCCAGGATCCTGCCTCTCGAGGACATGCCGTTCCTGCCGGATGGAACGCCGGTTGACATCGTGTTGAATCCGTTGGGCGTGCCTTCGCGTATGAATGTGGGCCAGTTGCTCGAAACGCATCTGGGCTGGGCCTGCGAGAAGAGCGAGCAGCATGTCGCCTCTCCGATCTTTGACGGGATCTCGGAGCAGAGCATTCGAGAGATGCTCGAGAAGAACGGGCTGCCCTCGGACGGGAAGACGCGGCTCTTTGACGGGCGCACGGGCGAGCCGTTCGACCAGCGTGTGGTGGTGGGCCAGATCTACATGATGAAGCTGCACCATCTGGTGAGCGAGAAGATACACGCCCGCGCGGTCGGCCCGTATTCGCTGGTGACCCAGCAGCCGTTGGGCGGCAAGGCGCACTACGGCGGGCAGCGTTTCGGGGAGATGGAAGTGTGGGCGCTGGAGGCCTACGGGGCGGCGCACGCGTTGCAGGAGATGCTGACGGTCAAGAGTGACGACGTCGCGGGCCGCACGCACATCTACGAGTCGATTGTCAAGGGCGAGAACGTGCTGAACGCCGGGATGCCGGAATCGTTCAACGTTTTGGTCAAGGAGATGCAGAGTCTGGGGCTCGATGTGCGGTTGCACCGGGCCGGCGAAGGGCGCGGGATTTGAGCGTGTGCGCCGCGTACGCGCGGCGGCAGGGCTTTGTGGTCGTGTGTCGTTCAGACGTGGGTTGTTCCGGCTGTGCCGGGTTAGGAGAGAAGCGTTGGAAACGATAGCAACAAGAGACCGCTTCGAGACGCGGACCGTTCAGGAGTTCAACTCCGTGAGCATCCAGCTCGCTTCGCCCGAGACGATTCGGTCGTGGAGCCATGGAGAGGTGAAGAACTCCGAGACGATCAACTACCGTACGTTCAAGCCGGAGAAGGGCGGGCTGTTCTGCGAACGGATCTTCGGCCCGACCCGGGACTGGGAATGCAGCTGCGGCAAGTACAAGCGAATCAAGCATCGCGGCGTCATTTGCGACCGTTGCGGTGTGGAAGTGACGCTTTCGCGCGTGCGCCGTGAGCGGATGGGCCATATCGAACTGGCCGTACCGGTTTCGCATATCTGGTTCTTCAAATGCACGCCAAGTCGGATTGGGCTGATGTTGGACCTGACCGCGCGGAACCTGGAGCGGGTCCTTTACTATGAAGACTATATCGTCGTGGATCCGGGCGAAACGCCGTTGCAGACGCGTCAGTTGCTTAGCGAGATGGAGTACCGCGAGGCGCAGGACGAGTATGGCGACGGGTTTGTCGCCAAGATGGGCGCCGAGGGGATCCGGGATCTGCTCAAGAACACGGATCTGGATGCGCTGATGACGGAGCTCGAGACGCAGATGGAGACGCTGCGCAGCAAGCAGACCCGCAAGAAGGTTGCGAAACGCATGAAACTCGTCGAAGGGTTTCGCAGCAGCCATACGCGGCCCGAGTGGATGATTCTCGAAGTCCTGCCCGTGATCCCGCCCGATCTGCGGCCGCTCGTGCCGTTGGAGGGCGGCCGCTTCGCGACGTCGGACCTCAACGATTTGTACAGGCGCGTGATCAACCGGAACAACCGGCTCAAGAACCTGATGCAGATGAAGACGCCGGACGTGATCATCCGGAACGAGAAGCGCATGCTCCAGGAAGCGGTGGACGCAGTGCTCGACAACGGCCGGCACGGCCGTGCCGTGACCAGCACGGGCAACCGTCCGCTGAAGTCGGTCAGCGACATGCTCAAGGGCAAGAGCGGCCGGTTTCGCCAGAATCTGCTGGGCAAGCGCGTGGACTATTCCGGCCGCTCCGTTATCGTGGTCGGGCCGGAACTGCAACTGCATCAGTGCGGGTTGCCGAAGAAGATGGCGCTGGTCCTGTTCGAGCCGTTCATCATCAAGCATTTGAAGGAACGGGGCATCGTGCATACGGTCCGCAGCGCGAAGAAGCTGATCGAACGCCAGTCCGAGGAAGTGTGGGACATCCTGGAGGAAGTGACCAAAGGCACGACGGTCATGCTCAACCGGGCCCCGACCCTGCATCGTCTGAGTATTCAGTCGTTTGAGCCGGTCCTGGTGGAGGGCGAGGCGATTCGGATCCATCCTCTGGTCTGTACCGCGTTCAACGCCGACTTCGACGGCGACCAGATGGCGGTGCACATCCCGCTGTCGGTCGAGGCGCAGTTGGAGTCGCGCCTGTTGATGCTGGCCTCGAACAACATCTTCTCGCCCTCCAGCGGCAAGCCGATCGCCACACCGACCCAGGACATCACGCTGGGCATCTACTATCTGACGATGGGTCTCCCGCACGAGCGGTTGCAGGCCTATACGCGTGTCGGCAGGAACGGGCCGCCGGAGCGGCTCCCGCTCTTTGCAGACATTGACGAGGTGCATTTGGCGCACGCCGAGGGCGACGTCAAGACGCATACCCGGATCCGGCTCCTGAACCCGTCATTCGGCAAGCAAACCCTTTTCGGCGTGCCGGACCAGAAGATCATAGCCACGACCGTGGGCCGTTCTTTCTTCAGCGAGATCTGGCCGGAAGGGATCGGCTATGTGAATTCGACCGTCGACAAGAAGGTGCTCGGCGATCTGATTTTCCGTTGTTATCAGAAGGCCGGTCACGACGTAACCGTCGAGGTGCTCGAAGGCCTGAAGCGGCTGGGCTTCGAGCAGGCCGCATTGGCCGGGATTTCGATCGGCATGAGCGATCTGGTTATTCCGGAGCAGAAGGACGAGATCATGGCCGCCGCGCGCAAGCAGATACGCGAAGTGGACGACCAGTACCGGCGCGGCCTGATCACCGAGGGCGAGCGGTACAACAAGATCATCGACATCTGGATGCATGCCACGGACGAGACTTCCAATGCGATGTATCGGGCCATGGAACGGCGCGAAGGCGACGAGGCCTCGACGAATCCCGTCTATATGATGGTGGACTCCGGTGCGCGCGGCAGCAAGCAGCAGATCCGGCAGCTTGCCGGCATGCGCGGGCTGATGGCCAGGCCTTCGGGCGAGATCATCGAGCGGCCGATCATCTCGAACTTCCGTGAGGGCCTCAGCGTGCTGGAATATTTCATCAGCACGCATGGCGCGCGCAAAGGTCTGGCCGACACGGCGTTGAAGACGGCGGAGGCGGGCTATCTCACGCGCAAACTCGTGGATGTCGCGCACGACATGATCATTGTCGAGGAGGACTGCAACACGCTCAACGGCATCACGGTGCGGGGAATCGGCCAGGGCGAGGAGGAGCTGATCCCGCTCGATGTCCGGATTCTCGGGCGCACCGTGCTCAACGATGTGCTGGACCCGCGCACGCACGAAGTGCTCGTGCCGGCGGGCAGCGACATCGACGAGAAGAACGCGAGACGCCTGGTCGACGCCGGGGTCGAATCGGTTCGGATTCGCAGCGTGTTGACTTGCGAGTCGCGGCGCGGGCCGTGTGCGAAATGCTACGGCCGCGACATGACAACAGGCGGTTCGGTGGCCGTAGGTACGGCGGTCGGGATTATTGCGGCCCAATCGATCGGCGAGCCGGGCACGCAGTTGACGATGCGGACTTTCCACTACGGCGGGACGGCGAGTTCCGTGTTCAAGCAACCGCAGATCATCGCGAGGAATGCCGGGCACGTTCGCTATCACGACCTGCGTACCGTGGCGAATCCGGAAGGCGGCATCGTGGTGTTGAACAAGAACGGCAGCGTCACGGTCGAGGATGAGGACGGCAACGAGCTCGAACGGTACACGACCGTAATGGGCGCGGTTCTGTCCGTCGAGGCCGGCGGCAAGGTGCGCAAGGGCCAGAGCTTCGTAAAGTGGGACCCCTACAGCGTGCCGATCCTCGCCGAGAGCGCGGGCGTCGTGAAGTTCGCGGATTTTGTCGAGAACGTCTCCTATCGCACGGCGGTTGACGAGACGACCGGGCTGAAGGGCACCGTTGTGCTTGAGCACAAAGAGGATTTGCATCCGCAGGTCGTGATCTGCGACAGCAAGTCCAAGTCCGAAATGGCGTACTACAGCATCCCGGCGGGTGCCCACGTCATGGTCAAGGAGCAGCAGGAAGTGTTTCCGGGCGAAGTGCTCGCGAAGACGCCGCGCAAGGAGTCGAAGACGAAGGACATCGTCGGCGGCCTGCCGCGCGTCGCGGAGTTGTTCGAAGCGCGTCGCCCGAAGGACGCCGCGGAGATCGCGAAGATCGACGGCGTCGTCGATTTCGGCACCAACGTGCGCGGGCGACGGCGGTTGATTGTGCGCGACGTGAACACGGGCGACGAGGAAGAGCACCTGATCGCGCTGGGCAAGCACATCGTCGTGTTCAAGGGCGACTATGTGCACAAGGGCCAGCAGTTGACCGAAGGGCCCGTCGTGCCGCAGGAAATCCTCGAGGTCTGCGGACCGCAGGAGCTTCAGACCTATCTTGTCAACGAGGTGCAGGAGGTCTACCGGCTGCAGGGTGTTGAGATCAACGACAAGCACATCGAGATCATCGTGCGGCAGATGCTGCGGAAGGTAAGGATTACCGATCCGGGCGACACCGAGTTCCTTTGGGGCGAACAGGTGGACAAGCACTACTTCCAGGATGTGAACGCGAAGGCCGTGGAAGAGGGGAAACGCCCGGCCGAGGCGTCGCCGGCGTTGCTCGGGATCACCAAGGCGTCGCTGGAGACCGAAAGCTTCATCTCCGCCGCTTCTTTCCAGGAGACCACGCGGGTGCTGACCGAGGCGGCGACGCTCGGGAAGGTCGATCATCTGCGCGGTTTCAAGGAGAACGTGATCATGGGGCACCTGATCCCGGCCGGGACAGGGTTCCCGATGCACAAGAACATCAACTTGGTCCCGTTGGCCGAGCCGATTCCGGCGGAGGAACAACCGGAGCCGGTCGAGTTCGTGAGTCCGGAGGAGCAGCCGCAGCCGTTCTCCATGGCGTGAGCAGAAGATTTGTGCGACAGGGGCTTGTCAAGGCCCCATGGTTTGGGTAAGCTTTGGACCTTTGTGTCTGTTGAGGAGTGTGGAATATGCCGACAATCAGCCAGCTGGTCAGGCGGGGGCGCAAGAAGATGTCGCGTAAGACGAAATCGCCCGCGCTCGTTAAGTGTCCCCAGCGGCGCGGAGTCTGCCTGCAAGTCAAGACGCGGACGCCGAAGAAGCCGAACTCGGCCCTGCGCAAAGTCGCGAGGGTTCGCCTGACGAACGGGCAGGAAGTGACGGCGTACATTCCGGGCGAAGGCCACAACCTGCAGGAGCACAGCATCGTGCTTGTGCGGGGTGGGCGCGTGAAGGATTTGCCGGGAGTCCGTTACCATATCGTGCGCGGGACCCTGGACAGCCAGGGCGTCAACGGTAGGCGGCGGGGACGATCGAAGTATGGTGTGAAGAAGGAAAAGGCCCAGGGCTAGGGACGTAGAATCATGCCGAGACGACGAAGACCGGAACGTAGGGAACTGGTGCCGGACCCGAAGTACAACAGCGAGATGGTCGCGGCGCTGATCAACCGCGTCATGGAGCGCGGCAAGAAGTCGGCCGCGGAGCGGATTGTCTACACGGCGCTCGAGATGGTCAAGGAGCGGCTGTCCGAGAATCCGCTGGAAGTCCTGATGCGTGCGATTGACAACATCAAGCCGAGACTGGAAGTCAAGTCGCGGCGTGTCGGTGGTGCCACCTATCAGGTGCCGATCGAGGTCTCGCCTGAACGGCAGCTTTCTCTGGCGTTGCGGTGGATCGGTCAGTTTTCGAGAGGCCGGCGCGGCATGCCGATGAGCCGGGCGCTCGCGTTGGAGTTGATGGACGCATACAAGAACCAGGGAAGTGCGGTCAAGAAGCGCGACGACACGCACAAAATGGCACAAGCCAACAAGGCCTTTGCCCACTATCGGTGGTAGAGCCTTTTCGTGGTTGGAGAGGACGGCCGGCGTGCCGTCCGTGTGGATTTCAAATGGCGACGGTCTTGCAAAAGCGGAAGAAAAGCTCAACCGGCGGCGGGGACTTCGGACGTGAATCTGAAGGCCGACGCCGGGGTCTGGCCGAGGTGCGCAATATCGGGATCGTTGCGCACATCGATGCCGGCAAGACCACCGTAACCGAACGCATGCTTTTTTATGCGGGCCGCGTGCATCGCATGGGCGAGGTGCACGAAGGCAACACGGTCATGGACTGGATGGCGCAGGAGCGCGAACGCGGCATCACGATACAGAGCGCGGCCACGACGTTTCTTTGGCAGGAGCACCAGCTCAACCTCATCGACACGCCGGGCCATGTCGACTTCACGATGGAGGTCCAGCGCTCGTTGCGCGTGCTCGACGGCGCGATCGGCGTGTTCTGCGGTGTCGGCGGCGTGCAGCCGCAATCGGAGACGGTGTGGCGGCAGGCCGACGAGTACGGCGTGCCGCGGCTCGCGTTCGTCAACAAGCTGGACCGGATGGGCGCGGATTTCCAGGATGTCGTGCGGCAGTTGCGAGAGAAGCTGGGGGCCCCGGCCGTGCCGATTGCCCTGCCGCTCGGCGTGGAGGAAGGGTTCTGCGGAATTGTCGATTTGATCGAGATGTGCGCGGTGACCTTTGACGCCGGCTCGCTCGGCGCAGAACTGTGCCGCGCGAAGATACCGGAAGATTTCGCGGCGGAAGCGGAGGCTGCGCGCGCCGAGTTGATCGAGCAGGTCGCCGAGAACGACGAGACGGTATTGGAGGCGTATCTCGAGAACCCGGACGTGGCGCAGGATGTGTTGCGCGCGGGCATTCGCAGGATGACGTTGGCGGGAACCCTGGTGCCCGTCCTTTGCGGCGCGGCGTTGCGAAACAAGGGGATTCAGCCGCTGCTCGACGCGGTGGTGGCCTATCTGCCGTCGCCGCTGGATGCGCAGGGCGTGACGGGCGAAGATGCGAAACGCGGCGAACAGATTGTGTGCCGGCCGGGCGATTTCGAGCCGCTCGCCGCACTGACGTTCAAGGTCGTCAGTGATCCGTACGTGGGCAGAATGGTGTTTTGCAGGATCTATTCGGGCCAGCTCAAGAAGGGCCAGAACGTGTACAATCCGCGCACGCGCAAGCGGGAGCGGGTCACGCGGCTGTTGCAGTTGCACGCCGACAGCCGGACCGAGGTGGATACCTTGTATTCCGGCGAGATCGGCGGCGTCGTCGGGCTGAAGACCGCGGCGACGGGCGACACGCTCTGTGCCGAGAACAGGCCGATTGAGCTCGAACGGATTCGGTTCCCGGAACCGGTGATCTCGATGACGATTGAGCCGAAAACGCAAGCGGACCGTGACAAACTGGCCGAGGCGCTGGCCGCGTTGGCGGGAGAGGATCCGACGTTCCTGGTCGGAAAGGACCCCGATACGGGTCAGACGCTGATCAGCGGGATGGGCGAGTTGCACCTGGAGATCATGACGGGCCGCGTGATGCGTGAATTCAAGGTGTCGGCCAACGTGGGCCAGCCCATGGTCGCGTACCGGGAATCGGTTACGGAGCAGGCACGGGGAACCCACGTGTTTGACCGTGAGTTCGGGGGCCGCACGCAGTTTGCCGAGGTCTCCGTGGAAGTCGCGTCGCGGGAACGTGGCACGGGCAATACGCTGGACTTCGCGCTTTCGAAGGAGAAACTTCCGGCCTCGTACCGGCCGCATGTGGAAGAAGGCGTTCGGGACGGTTTGATCACGGGGATCCTGGCCAACTATCCCATGGTCGACGTTGCGGTGCGGGTCGTGGATGCACGGCTCGAGCCGGATAGTTCGACGGACGTCGCGTTTCGAACTGCGGCGGTCATGGCCGTGCGTGAAGCGCTCGGCGCGGCACATCCGGTTCTCCTTGAACCGATCATGTTCCTGGAGATCAACACACCGGTCGAATACATGGGCGACATCATCGGGGACCTCAACGCTCGGCGCGGTCGGGTCAAGGAGATGTCGAGCCGAGGCGCCGAACAGAGGATCGAGGCCTATGTCCCGCTCTCGGAGGTGTTCGGTTACGCAACGATCATCCGGTCCCTCTCGAAGGGGCGGGCGCTCCATACGATGGAGCCGCATCGTTTTGAGGTGGTGAGCGAGGCGGTTCGGGCGCAGATCCTGAAACTCTGAACGGAGAGGCGATGAACGGGCAACGCATAAGAATACGGTTGAGGGCTTACGACAACCGGACATTGGACCAGTCGGTCGTCGACATTGTCGAGACGGCCAAACGGACCGGCGCACGGGTGGCGGGCCCGATTCCGTTGCCGACGCGGATCGAGCGTTACACGGTGAACCGCAGTCCGCATGTCGACAAGAAGTCGATGGACCAATTCGAGATTCGGACACACAAGCGTCTGCTCGACATTATCGATCCGACCGCCAAGACGGTGGATGAGCTGAAGAAACTCAACCTGCCGGCG
>Ga0272441_10002685_pt1 | contig 35554 bp, 27 predicted proteins | sample SSMProp6N_FD_193582 | JGI IMG/M metagenome (GOLD analysis project Ga0272441, IMG submission 193582) | Marine sediment archaeal communities from Little Sippewissett salt marsh, Falmouth, MA, United States - SSM-Prop-6N | ecosystem: Environmental > Aquatic > Marine > Wetlands > Sediment ...
ACGGTCGCGGCAAACTCATCTACGACGTGGACGACGCCGTCATGTTCCAGGCCCGCCGCCCGGACCGGCCTCACCCCGGCCGCATGCGCCGCTTCTTCCGCACGGTGCGGCTGGCGGACCTCGTTTTGGCCGGCAGCCCGAACCTCGAGGACCACGCCCGCCGGGCCGGCGCCCGTTGGGTCGAGGTCGTGCCGACGGGGCTTTGCGCCGAGCGGTACCCGGCCAAGGCGTCGTACGATGCGGCGGACGGGCCCCGGCTGGTCTGGATCGGCAGCCGCAGCACCCTGAAGCAACTTGCCCATCTGAAGCCGGCGCTCGCGGCCGTCGGCCGCGCGGTGCCAGGCGTGCGTCTGCGGGTCATCGCCGATGCCCCGCTGGCCGTCGACGGCCTGGCGGTCGAGAACGTGCCCTGGTCGCGCGAGGCCGAGGGCCGGCTCCTGGCGGAGTGCGACGTGGGTATCGCCCCGCTGCCCGACACGCCGTACACGCGCGGCAAGTGCGGGTTCAAGGTGCTCCAGTACATGGCGGCGGCGTTGCCGGTGGTGGCCAGCCCGGTGGGCATCCAAGTGGACTACGTCCGCCCGGAGGAAACGGGCCTGCACGCCACAACGAGCGACGAGTGGGTCGAGGCGGTCCGGCGCCTGGCGGGCGACGCGGCGCTGCGCCAGCGCCTGGGCCAAGCCGGCCGCCGCCGGGTGGACGAGGCATTCGACGTCCGCGTGATCGAGGGGCAATTCTGCGGCCACGTCGTCGATGCGATGAAGGCGTAGGGTTGTGTCAGCCTTGATTCGGCGGGTGCCACTGGCGGCTTGCCCGCCAGTGCGCTTCGACTTCGGGGAACACTGGCTGACAAGCAGCCAGTGGCACCCGCCAGTTGAGACGTAACCGGCCGCTTCCGCTCCAAGGCCGGAAACCGTTTGCAGGGGGCGTGCGAGCCCGTTTCATTTGGGCGCCGCCGTGGCGGAAACCTTCGGTGCGGCCACCATGAGCGCCTCGATCTCGGCAGCCAGGCGCTGCGGGTCGCCGACGATTCGGACGTAGGCCTGTTTGCCGCCGGGTTCTGCATGCCACGCCGTCGATCCTTCGGCGCCCACAGACACGCGCCCTCCGGAAACCGTTTCCCAGAAACCCGGCGTGGCGCCGCGGACGGCGAACAGCGCCGCCGCCTGGTCGTAACTCGGCTGGCCACCCTCGATGGACGCACGGCCGCGGTGCTGCCGCAGTTCGTAGGCGCGGCGAACGGGATTGTCGCTCGGAGTCTGTTTCAGCCGTTCCCCGGTGATGAGCACGTGCCCGACCTCGAAGCCGTGCCAGACGATGTCGCCGGGCCACTCGTCGGCGACGAGCCGTGCCGCCTCGGGATGGGTGCCGATGTTGGTCCGCGTTTTCTTCGATGCCGGAAACTCGCCCCCCATCACAACCAGGCGGCGGACCTTGGCCTGCACCAACGTCGGCTCGCGCCGCCAGAGTTCGGCCAGGTTCGAAAGCGCGCCCACGCTGCATATCGTCACGCGGCCGTCGGGTTGTGCCTTGAGCACGCGCCGATAGACGTCCAGGGCGTCCGGCGCGCGGTCGTCGGGACCGATGTCGTTGGGAAACCCGTCGCGCAAGGCGGCCGCGTACGGGCTGGTCCGCTGCAAGGCGGTCGGATTCTGCCTGCCGGTGCCGATTGGGATGTTCGGCCGGCCGTAATAGGTGTTGATGGCGTCGGCGGCGGCGGCCGAGGCATTCGCCAGGTCCTTGCGATTGGTCACGACGGCGAGCAGTTCGCACTCGCCACGGTCGGCCAGGGCGTGCAACAGAGCGAGCGCGCCGGCGTCGTCGCAATCGCCTGACATATCGGTGTCGAGGATCACCTTGACGGGCCGGGCCACCGCCGGCCGGCGCTCGGCCCCGACGCGACGGCCCCCCGCGACCGCGTGCTGTCCGCCGTCGCCGGCGGCAGGGCGAGGGAACAGTTCGCGGATGAGCCTGATGGAATCGCGAGCCGTGTGCATGAACGAATAGCCACCCTCTTCCGGAAGGTGCTCTTCGGGCAGCTTGTACCAGGACTGGATCGTGAAGCAATCCGGAAACACCCCGTCCCGACGCAACCGCCGGATGTAGGCCAGGGTTTGATCGTGGAAAAAGCGGTTGCCCAACTCCGGTTTCCCCGCCACGTGATGCGGATTGGTGTCGTAGTTGACCACCAGCCAGAACTCCAGGCTGTGTTCTTCGCACCAATGCTGAAGGGCCTTGAACGTGGCCGCACTGTTCACCCGCCGGGAGGGCGTGGCGCGGGTTGCCGTAGCACGGTAGTAGTTCATCGGGCAATCCACTTCGACGAAATCGAAACGGGTTCCCTTGTCGCGAGCGGCGCGGTGGACGGCCTCCAGGGCGTCGCGGTAGTGCACGCCGCTCCGGTCGGTCCAGGTACCCAGCATGCCCGGGTGCTCCGGGCTGTAATGCCAGTTGGGGAAGTTGGTGATCAACCCGATGCGTGTACGGGGAAACATCTTGCGGCATTCGGAGAGGAAACCGGCAATCTCCTCGGCGGCGTGTTCCAGGGTCAGCCCGTCACTCGCATGGCGGCCGAAGCCCATCAGCCGGCGAATCGGCCCGTCCAGATGCAGGGCGCGGAGGCGGAGTCCGCGGTGCCCCAGCCAAGCGTGCATGGCACGGGCGCGCTTCGCCGCCGCCTTGCCCTCGCCCGCCCCGGTGTCTGGCCTGAAACCCGCGAACTCGGCGTCGACCGCAATGGCGTGCTTCTTCACGAAAGCCGCGAACGAGTCAACCGGCAGCGGCGTGGCCCAATCCGGAGGCGTTGCCTGCAGCGAGTATACCTTGTAAAAATCGATGTTCTTTCGAACCTCGTCCCAGTCGTCGGCGCGCTGGCCGAACAACGGCGCGGTGGGCTTGGCGATGTGCGAGGGCGCAATACCGATGTGATAGGGTTTCGGGGCGAGCGGTGGCCCCGGCTGTTTATTGGCACCGCCTCCATGCGCACCGCGCACGGTCATCGCAAGGCCAATGACGAGGGTGCAGGCCACCCATGCGATCCGTGGTCGTTCTTGTCTCATTGGGGGTTTCCCGTCCTGCCACGCCTCGATTCGAGCCCGGTGCGGAGGCGCCGGGGTCACGTCCATCGGCAGTGGCACGTGCCACCGCATCGGAACGTGACCGGCCGCTCCCGCGGCCGGCTCGAAAGGCGCGTCGCCCTACCCCGCCAGGAACGTTTCGAGCCGGTCGAGGCCTTTCTCGATGTCGTCCATGCTGGTGGCGAACGAGAGGCGTGCGCAGGCGTCGTCGCCGAAGGCCGCCCCCGGCACGACCGCCACGTGGGCCTCGTCGAGGAGTTTGTCGGCAAAGGCCGCGCTCTTGGGCTCGGCGGCATCGGTCCCAAGGACGCGGTCGTAGGTGGCGCTGAAGTCCGGGAAGGCGTAAAACGCCCCCTGCGGGCGAACGCACCGGACGCCGTCGATGGCGGCGAGGCGGTCGGCCATGTACACGCGGCGCTTGTCGAACGCCTCGTACATCGCCCGGGTCGGGTCCTGGGGGCCGGTGACGGCGGCGACGGCGGCGTACTCGGAGATGGACGTCGGGGCCGAGGTCGACTGGCTCTGGAGCCGGCCGATGGCGGCGATAACGTCCGTCGGGCCGGCGGCCCATCCGATGCGCCACCCGGTCATGGCCCACGTCTTCGACACGCCGCCGAACGTAATCGTCTGGTCCATCAGGCCGTCGGCCAGGGTGGCGAACGAGGCCGTCTCGACGCCCTCGTACACGAGTTCGTTATAGATTTCGTCGGAGAAGACCCAGACGTTGCGGCCGGCGACGACCTCGGCCAGGGCGGCGAGTTCGTCGCGCGTGTACACGGCGCCCGTCGGGTTCGAGGGCGAGTTCAGGACCAGGACGCGCGTCTTGTCCGAGAGGGCGCCCGCCAACTGGTCCGGCGTCATCTTGAAACCCTGCTCAACGCCCGCCCGGACGATGACCGGCTCGGCCCCGGCGAAGCGAATCTGCTCCGGGTACGACACCCAGTACGGGGCGGGCAGAATAGCCTCGTCGCCGGGCTCCAGGGTCGCAAGGAACGCCTCGAACAGGGCGTACTTGCCGCCTGTCGCAATACAGACCTGGTCCGGGGCATACGCCAGGCCGCAGGCCCGCCCAAGATAGTCGACGACGGCGGCCTTGAGGTCCCCCAGCCCGGAGGCGGGCACGACGTAGCCGTGATGGCCGTCGCGGATGGCCTGGATGCCGGCCTCGCAGATGTGGGCGGGGGTCTTGAAGTCGGGTTGGCCGGCGCCGAAACTGACGACGTCCACCCCGTCGGCCTTCATCTGTTTGGCCTTGGCACTGACGGCCAGGGTCATGGACGGTTGGATGCTGCGGACGCGCTGGGCGATTTGCATCTGCGAGTCTCCTGGCTCTAGCGGTTATCCGCGTCATTGAGCAGCGCCGGCGGGCACGCCGGCAGCGGCACCCGCGGCACCCGTTTTCGGCCGCCGCTTCGTTCCTGAAAAAGGGCGGCGGCCCACTACAGGCCGCCGCGCGGTTACGTATTGGGGCTCGTCGAGCGCGTTACGTCTGGCCGGCGATGCCGACCAGGCCGAGGAACCGGTTCAGATTCAGGATGGGAATCGAGAAGTTCTCGGCCCGTGCCCGTGCCTCGGTATACTCGATGAACCGCTTGCGGGCGTCCCGGTATTCCTGCTGTCTCTGGGGGGTATCGCCAGGGTCGGGCGGGGCGGGGACAGCGGGCTCCTCGCCGAGGACGAGGAAATCGGCCTGGACCGTGAGGTCGGGATCGATGCGGCCGCCGAATTCCTGGATGAGGGCCTTGAGTTCCTCGCTGTCGTCGAAGCCGTCGCTGTCCATATCCATCTTGCCCTTCAGGACAAACCGCATGCGGCGTTGGCGATCGTAGACGGGGTTATGGAGCACGTCGCCGCTGACGACGGGGTTATCGCCCTGGATTTCGTAGATGCGGAGTTCGCAGGAGTTATCCATGATCTTGACGACGCGGCAATTGGCCTTGGCCTTGGGGGTGGTCTTGCCGAGTTCGCTGGGGCTGAAGACCGAGAACGTCATGCCAAGCAGGATGCCGTCGTCCTTACCGAGGTCGCCGTAGGCCACCTCGCCGCCCTGCCCGGCGATGCTGACGATACGGCCGTCGACGCCGGTTTCGGTGGGCACCTCGCGGAACTCCTTGACGACGCCTGAGAGGTCCTTGAGGTGGTTCTGGAGTTTGTTGATCTCGTTACGGAGTTTCTTGAGTTCGTCGTCGGACTTGCGGCGGTCGACGAGCAGGCGGTCCTGGAGGGTGTCTTTATCCTCCTTGAGCCGCTTGGCCATATCCTCGGCGCTCTGGCGGGCCTTGGTGAGCCGGTCCTTTTCGTCGGCGAGGTCCTGCTGGAGTTGGGCGACCTGGCGTGTGTGCTCGGCCTTGGCGGCGTCGAGTTCACCTCGGAGTCCCTCGATCTGGCTTTCAAGGCCCTTCAGCGCGGTGCCGTCTTCCTGGATTTGCTGGGTCAGGGCGTTGATGCGCTGGACGAGCCCGCGAATGGCGGCCACCATGCTGGTGGGCCGGATGTCGGCGGGCGGGGCCTGATCGCCGATGGCGTAACTCTGCTGCAGTTCCTGCTCGGTCTGGATCAGGACATCGTTGGTCGACTTCAGCACGTCGCTGACGCTCTGGCGCAGTTCGGTGCCGGTCTGGCTCGTGAAGGGGTCGCCGGAGAGGCGTTCGGCGAGGCGCTGGATGTCTTTCAGGTACACGTCGCCGCGTTCCTGTTTGGCCTCGATGACGTCCACGAGGTTGTTGCCGTCATCCTTGTAGCGGTCGAGGACGTCGCGCCAGAGTTCGGTCACGTCGGTGGCGCCCTCAAGGCGTACCGGCCCGAGCGAGCGCTGCTGCACCTCGTCCCGGGCGCTGTACATCCAGCCAAAACCGGCCCAACCGCCCACCGTGAGGATCGCGAACGCTATCACCAGGTACAGGAGGTACGGACTCGCGCGTCGGGCCTGAATCATTCGTCTGGCCATCAATCACCTCCGCAATAACCGTGTCCATAGCCCCAGGGGGACAACGTCAGCACGCCGGCGCAAGACGCCGGGCGTGGGTGCTATCGTGCCCGTGACCTTAGATTTGGGGAGTGTTTCTGTCAACAAAAAACCCTCCCCCGCGACCGGTACGTGCCCGGGCCGGTCTTGCCGGGCCGTGGTGTACGCAGAGCGGCACTCTGGCGGGACACGATCCGCAGGGCACATCCGCCTTTGCCGCGCGGCGGGTATGCCAGGCCCACCGGCGACGGCCGGCGGGTTCCCCACGCCGCTCCTGATGGGTTATACGTCCGAACGGCCCCGGGGCGCGGCGTGAGCCCTCCGGGCCGGCCCGACAGGACTCTTGACACCGCGCCGCCGACCGATAGGGTGGTGGCCGGGAGACCGCCGCCGATGGCCGAACGCCTGTACATCATCGACAGCCACGGCCAACTCTACGCCAGTTACTACGCCATTGCGGGGCTGACGAGCCCGTCCGGCGAGCCCACGGGGGCCACGTTCGGCTTCGTCGGCACCTTGCTGAAGGTGCTCCGCGAGGAATCGCCCGACTACCTGGTGGCGTGCTTCGACCTGCCGGGCCCCACCCACCGCCACGAGGCGTACGCCGAGTACAAGGCTCAGCGCAAGCCCATGCCCGACGACATGCCGGTGCAGGTGGACCGCGTGCACGAGATCCTCGGGCTCCTGGGCGTGCCGGCCATCGAGTCGCCCGGGTACGAGGCGGACGACTGCATTGCCGCCGTCACGACGTGGGCCCGGGCCCAGGGCATCGAGGTCGTCATCTGCTCGCGCGACAAGGACCTGGAGCAACTCGTCGGCGACGGCGTGGCGATGCTCGACACGCGCTCGTTTACGCACCTCGACACCGAGGCCATCGAAACGAAGCGCGGGGTGCGGCCGGACCAGATGGCCGACGTCCTCGCCCTCATGGGCGACACGGCCGACAACATCCCCGGCGTGCCGGGCGTCGGGCCCAAGACCGCCACCAAACTCATCGGCACGTACGGCGACCTCGAAACGCTTCTGGCCCGGGCCGACGAGGTCAAGGGCAAGATGGGCGAGCGGCTGCGCGAGCACGCCGACGACGCCCGCCGCAGCCGCGACCTCGTACTCCTGCATGATGACGTGCCGCTGGACCTGGCCCTCGACGCCTGCCTCGCCCCCGCAGCGTACGACCCGGCCCCCCTGGTGGCCCTGTTCCGGGAACTGGGCTTCAACCGCTTCATCGAGGAGTTTAACCTCGAGGGCAAGGGCACCGGCGGCGAGATACGGGTGCACGTCGTGGACACGCGCGAGGCCCTGGCCGACCTGGCCAAGGCCCTCAAGGCCCAGGACGCCTTCGCCTTCGACACCGAAACGACCGGCCCGAACCCGCTGGCGGCCGACCTGGTGGGCCTTTCCATCGCCTGGTCCGGCGACGAGGGCTACTACGTGCCCATCCTCAGCCCCGACCCGGAGGGGTGCCTGCCGCTGGACGCCGTGCGCGAGGCGCTCGGGCCGGTGCTCGCGGGCGAGGCCGACACGGCGGCCGCCGAATCGGCGCTGTTCGACATGGGCGACGGACCGGCCGACGTGGGACGGCGGCTCGTGGGCCAGAACATCAAGTTCGACCTGCTCGTCTGCCTGCGGGCCGGCATGCCCTTGGCCGAGCCGTTTTTCGACACGATGGTCGCGGCTTACCTGGCGAACCCGGGCCGGCGCCAATACGGCCTGGACGCCCTGGCGCTGGGCACCTTCGGGCACAAGATGATTCCGCTGACGGATTTGCTGGGCCCGAAGAAAGACGAGCGGCGCATGGACGAGGTGCCCATCGCCGACGTGGCGGAGTACGCCGTCGAGGATGCCGTCGTCACATGGCGGTTGCACGAGCGGCTCCAGGCAGACCTGGCCGAAAAGGGCCTGACGGATCTCGCCCGCAACGTCGAGATGCCGCTCGTGCCCGTCCTGGCCGCCATGGAACAGGCCGGCATCGCCGTAGATTGCTCGGTGCTCGAAACGATTGCGGGCAGCCTGGACGAGCGGCTCGCGGCGCTGGAAGAGCAGGTGTACAAGGAGGCCGGCCACCCGTTCGCCATTAACTCGCCGATGCAACTCGCCGAGGTGCTGTTCGAGGAAATCGGCCTGAAGCCGCTCAAGAAAACCGCCAAGGGCAAGCGGCCGTCGACCGACGCCTCGGTCCTGGAGGAACTGGCGTCGCGGCACCCCCTGCCCCGGCTCGTGCTGGAGTACCGGAGCCTGGCGAAACTCAAGGGGACGTACGTCGACGCCCTTCCCACACTCGTCAGCCCCGAAACCGGCCGCATCCACACGTCGCTGAACCAGACGGCAACGGCCACCGGGCGATTGAGTTCCTCGGACCCGAACCTCCAGAACATTCCCATCCGCACGGACGAAGGCCGCCAGATTCGCCGGGCGTTCGTCCCGGGCGAGGCGGGGTGGGTTCTGCTGGCGGCCGACTACTCGCAGATTGAGTTGCGGATGCTCGCGCACTTTTCGGAGGACCCGGCCCTCGTGCAGGCGTTCGCCGAGGACCGCGACATCCACACCTTCGTCGCCGCCCAGATTCACGGCGTCGAGGAAAAGGACGTGACGTACGACATGCGCCGCGTGGCCAAGATCGTGAACTTCAGCCTCATCTACGGCAAGACGGCCTACGGCCTGTCGCGGGACCTCGACATTCCCGTGCCGGAGGCCGAGGCGTTCATCGACGACTACTTCGACCGGTACAGCGCGGTCCGCGATTTCACGGCCACGGTCCTCAGGCGCGCCGAGCGCGACGGATTCGTCACGACGATCCTCGGCCGGCGGCGCACGATCGAGGGCATCGGCAAGAAAGACCTGAAGCGCCTGAACTTCCCGGAGCGGACGGCCATCAACACGGTCATCCAGGGGTCGGCGGCCGACCTCATCAAGGTGGCGATGAACCGTATCTGGCGCCGCATCGCACGCGAGGACCGGCCCAGCCGCCTCCTGCTCCAGATTCACGACGAACTCATCTTCGAGACACCCGCGGGCGCCGCCCGGGACGAACAGGACTGGATCGTCGGCGACATGGTCGGCGCCCTGGACCTGAAGGTGCCCCTCGCGGTCCACGTGGCCACGGGAACGAACTGGATGGAGGCCGAATAGCCTCAGGCGGCAAGCCACAAGCTTCAAGCCAGAGGCGGGAAACCACAAGACACCTTACCGTACGCCCCGGGCGTCTGCTGTTGCTTGCGGCTTGCAGCCTGGGGCTTGAGGCTGGCGTATGGCGAATCCGACATCCGACATCGAGAATCCGAAATCGCCGCCGCCGGTCATCGGGCTGGTGGGCGGGGTGGGGTCGGGCAAGTCGACCGTGGCCCGGATGATGGCCGACGAGGGGTGCCGCGTCATCGACGCCGACCGTATCGGCCACGAGGTGCTGCGCGAAGCCGACGTGAAGGCCGCCGTCCGCGACGCCTTCGGGGCGGACGTGTTCGGGCCGGACGGCGAGGCGGACCGCGGCCGCCTGGCAGACGTCGTGTTCACGGACGCCGGCCGCCGCGAGGCCCTGGAACAGATCGTCCATCCTCGGATTCTGGCGCGGATCGAGGCGGCGTTGGAGGCCGCCCGGTCGGCGGGCCCGCCGGCGGTGGTGCTGGATGCGCCGCTGATTCTCGAAAAAGGCCTTGCCAACCGGTGCGACCGTGTGGTATATATTGAGGCGCCGGCGAGGATTCGCCAACGTCGGCTCCAGCAGGACAAGGGGTGGGCCCCCACGGAGGTCCAACGCCGAGACGCCTCCCAGGTTTCCCTAAAGACGAAGCGGGACCGGGCCGATACCATTGTGGACAACAGTGCCTCTCCCGAGCACACCCTTAAGCAGATTCGGCGAATCCTAGCGCGTTTCGGAGCGCGGTAACGCCCACGACGGGGCCGTTCTTTCGATGCCGCCCCTTTAAACCTCGAACCCGGTCCACGCACACGAACCCACTTCTGACTCTATTCAAAGGACGTTTCTGATGGCCAAGACGAACAACTCCACCAAGCCCCCCAAGACGCCGCGTTCCAGCGGTCGCGCCAAGGGCAAGCCGGCCAAGACGGAAGGCTTCGACGAAGAGGCCCACACCCGTTACGAGCAGGCCAAGCGCAGCGACCTCCACATCGCCGAACTCCAGAAGATGACCGTGGCCCAGCTGCACGACCTGGCCAAGGGCGAAGAGCTGGCCGAGTACGCGGGCCTCAAGAAGCAGGAACTCATCTTCCACATCCTCAGGAACCGCGTCCAGGCCAACGGGCTGATGTTTGGCGAGGGCGTGCTGGAGGTTCTGCCCGACGGGTTCGGGTTCCTCCGGTCGTCGGACTACAGTTTCATGCCGTCGCCGGACGACATCTACGTGAGCCCGAGCCAGATTCGGCGGTTCGGTCTGCGCACCGGGCACATCGTGGCCGGCCAGATCCGGCCGCCCAAAAACGATGAACGCTACTTCGCCCTCTTGAAAGTCGAGGCCCTCAACTACGACAACCCGGAACTCCTGGCCGAGAAGGTTGTTTTCGAGGACCTCACGCCCCTGTTCCCCGACGAGCGGCTCCTCCTGGAAACGACCGTCGACGAACTCGACATGCGCATCGTGGACCTCATCACGCCCATCGGCAAGGGGCAGCGCGGCCTCATCGTCAGCCCGCCCCGCGCCGGCAAGACGGTGCTCCTCCAGAAGATGGCCAACGCCGTCCTGAAGAACAGCCCCGACTGCACCGTCATCATCCTGCTCATCGACGAGCGGCCCGAGGAAGTCACCGACATGGAACGGAACGTTCCGGGGGCCGAGGTCATCTCGAGCACCTTCGACGAGCCCACCAGCCGGCACGTTCAGGTCGCCGACATGGTCATCGAAAAGTCCAAACGCCTGGTCGAGTACGGCAAGGACGTCGTCATCTTCCTGGACTCCGTCACGCGTCTCGCCCGGGCCCACAATGCCGAGGTGCCTCACTCCGGCAAGATTCTGTCCGGCGGCGTGGACGCCAACGCCCTCCAGAAACCCAAGCGGTTCTTCGGCGCCGCCCGCAACATCGAGGAAGGCGGCAGCCTCACGATCCTCGCCACCGCCCTCGTCGACACCGGCAGCCGCATGGACGAGGTCATCTTCGAGGAGTTCAAGGGCACCGGCAACATGGAACTCCACCTCGACCGGCGCCTGATGGACAAGCGGGTCTTCCCGGCCCTCGACATCTCGGCCTCCGGCACCCGCAAGGAGGAGTTGCTGCTCGACGCCGAGGAGCTCAAGTACGTCTGGGCCCTCAGGCGCGTGCTGACCGAGATGAACGTCGTCGAAGCCATTCAACTGCTGCGCGGCCGGCTCGAAAAGGTCAAGAGCAACGCCGAGTTCCTCATGACCATGAAGATCTCGTAACGACCGTGCTGAGCGATGTGATATCCGCGCGGCGGGCCTCCCGGCCCGCCGCGTTTCTCGTGCGCGGGGGCCCGAGCCGTTGGCCCCAGCCAAAAACAAAAAAAAGACCCCTTCCCTCCCGGGTAGGGGGTCGCGTCGTTCCTATGCAAAACGAGTTACGTCACGTACACGTCTGCGGCTGCGTCAGCCCAGGCGGGTCACGTTCTCGGCCTTGGGGCCCTTGGGCCCTTCGGTAACCTCGAACTCGACCTCATCGCCCTCGGCCAGCGTCTTGAAACCGTCGCCGCCGATACTGCTGTAGTGGACGAACACGTCTCCGCCACCTTCCTGCTCAATGAAACCGTACCCCTTTTGGTCATTGAACCACTTCACCTTGCCTCGCGCCATGAGACCGCGCTCCTTCACCTTCCCGGATTAATCGGCCCACAGGTCCCCGCCGGGAAGCGCAAGGTGAACCTGGGGCTCCGAACGGCATCAACCGCCGCACGGATCCGGGCAACGACCGCCGGCGCCTATGCCGTAGGCTACGCCACCCAGGTTTTCGGTTATGAAGTCTAGCGGTGGTCATCGGCGAGTCAAAACAATTCTCTCGGCCCGGGGGACGGCAAAACGGGCCTCACGAACCGAAACGCGAGGCGACGTCTTACCCGCCTCTGAAACCCGTCCGAACGCGGTGCGTACACCGCCCCACCGCCCTGCACGTGTTATGCCCCCCGACACCCGGTTGACGCCGCGGGGCTCAACCGCTACCGTGTGGCCATGCGCATTATCAGCGGAGCCTGCCGCGGTCGCCCCCTGGTGGCCCCCCCGGGCAACACCACCCGGCCGATGACCGACCGCGTCCGCGAGAACCTCTTCAACATCCTCGGCCCCGGCGCCGCCGACGGCGCCCGGGTGCTGGACCTCTTCTGCGGATCGGGGGCTCTCGGGCTTGAAGCCTTGAGCCGGGGCGCCTCGGCGTGTACCTTTGTGGAACGCGACCGCCACGCCGCCGACGCCGTGGCCCTGAACGCCGAACGCCTCGGTCTGGCGGACCGTATGCGGCTGTACCGTCGCGACGCCCTGCGGCCGGGCGAGTGGATTCGGCCCGCTGCCGCCGGCTTGTACACGCTGCTTTTCGTGGACCCGCCGTATAAGATACCGGCGGACGAAGCGGGGCGGCGCCATCTGGCCCACATGGCCAAGCGCCTGGGCGAGATGGGCTGCGTGGCGCCGGGCGCCATCGTCATGCTCCGGGCCAAACGCGGCACCGACCCCGGCCTGCCGTGGGACGGCTTCGACCTGTTCGACAAACGCACCTACGGCACCACGACGCTACACCTGATGGCACAACACGAGGCACCACATGACGCGACTTGACGCCACCGGCCCCACATCCCGTTACCGGTACCTCGACCCCGACACGTTGATGCGGCTCGGGAACCTGAACATTGTGGCCCGCAGCGCCGTCGAGGGGTTCATTTCCGGCCTGCACCGGAGCCCGCACCACGGGTTCTCGGTCGAGTTCAGCGAGCATCGCCCTTACGTGCCCGGCGACGAACTACGTCACCTGGACTGGGTCACCTACGCCAAGACCGACCGCTATTACATCAAGCAGTACGAACAGGAAACCAACCTCCGGTGCTGGATTCTGCTGGACTGCAGCGGGTCGATGAATTACGCGGGCGGGGGCGGGCTGACGAAACTGGAGTACGGCTCGTTTCTGGCGGCCACGCTCGCCTACCTGATGACCCGCCAGCAGGACGCCGTCGGGCTCGTGGCCTTCGACCACGAGATTCGCCTCCACATGCCGCCCGGCGGGTCGCCCGCCCACGTCAACGAGATGTGCAACCGGCTGGAGCGGATCCAGACCGGCCAGGTCACGAACCTCGGCAAGCCGATGCACGATTTGGCGGAGATGATCAACCGCCGCGGGCTCATCATCCTCATCAGCGACCTCTACGACGACGAGGACGAAGTCATCCGGGCCATGCGCCACTTCCGGCACAAGAAGCACGGCCTCGTCATCTTCAACATCTTCGACGCCGCCGAACTCGAGTTCCCCTTCGGCAAACTTACCCAGTTCATCGACCTTGAGACCGGCGACCGCTACCAGGTGGACCCCAACAGCATTCGCGAATCGTACCTCCAGGAACTCCGAGACTTTATCAACCGCTACAAGAAAGCCTGCTCCGACGCCGACGCCGAGTACGTCCTGACCGACACCAGCGTGCCGTACGACTTCCTGCTCCGCTCGTACCTGACGCAGCGGCAGCGACTCCGGTAGAATGCCGCACGGCGTCGCGGACCGTTCGACGGACCAACACAAGCGAGAACGCCTGCCATGCTGAAACGAATCCGCATGCACACTCGCCCCGTCCTGTACGTCCTCTTTGCCCTACTCGCCCTTGTGGCCGTGCCGGCGTACGGCGCCGAGCGAAAGGCAGAATCGGCTTCCGCCGAGAACACCGCCGACACCGCCGCCTGGACGTTTGCCAGCATTCCCGATTTTCTCAACGTCGACGTCCACTATCCGCAGCCTCAGTGGGAAGAGGCGCTCGGCTACGTTCTTACGCACATCAAGGCCGAGAATCCCGACTTCGTACTCGTCGCCGGCGACCTGGTCATGGGCCGGTGGTGGGACGGCCAGGAGCAAATCGAACGTCTGGCGGACGTCTACTACCCCGCTTGGCTTAAGCGCATGGAGGATCACGATCTGACGTGCTATGTCGCCGTCGGCGACCATGAACTCGGCGATAACCCCTGGAAAGGCAAACGCCTCCAGCACGTCCCGCACTACGAGCAGGCCTTCGTCAAGTACCTGAAAATGCCGACCAACGGCCCGGAACACATGAAGGGCCTGGCGTACTGGTTCATGCATCGCGGTACGCTCGTCGTCTCGGTGGACGTGTTCGAAAAAGAGCACATGGGCGCCGGCAAGGGAACAGCCACGGTCACGGGCAAGCAACTGCAATGGCTCGACCGGGTCCTGGCCGAGCACCGCGACGCCGACCACACGGTCGTCATGGGCCACACGCCGGTCCTGACGCCCGTCCGGGCCGAGCATTCCAGCCGCATCACCCTCAAGGGCGGGCGAGCCTCCGACTTCTGGAAGACCCTGGCCAAGCATAAGGTGGACCTGTACCTCTGTGGCGAGGTCCACGCCATCACCTGTACCCAGGCCGACGGTGTTTGGCAAATCGCCCACGGGTCGCTCTTCGGGTACAACACCTCGGCCAACTACCTGGTGGTCCAGGTCACGCCCGGCCGCATCCGGCTGGAACTGAAGAAAATCGCGACGCTTCTCGGAGGCGGCCACGTGCCGCAAGCTCATGGCAACCAGCCGAGAGAAAGCGTGGCCATCACCGACGAGTCCAAAGCCCAGGGGTTCCGCACCGTCGGCACGATGACCATCGACAAGACCGCCGGCCGGCCGCGCTACCTCGAGAAGACCGGCGCCTTCGCCGAGACGTACGGCAACAGGAAGAAATGACCGCATGAACTTCATCAGCACATGGTGGCCGGCGTGGTTAGTGGCGGGAGCCCTGGGCGCCGCCATCCCCGTCATCATCCACATGATTCACCAGACCCGCGCGCCGGAGGTGCCGTTTCCGACGCTACGGTTCCTGAGGAGCGCGGCCGAGCGGACCGCCCGCCGCCGCAAGATCGAGAACCTGTTCCTGATGATTCTGCGGATGCTGCTCTTTGCCCTGCTCGCGTTCGCGTTGTCGCGGCCGTTCCTGTCACAGGACTTCAGCCTGCTGGGCCAGCAGCCGGCGAGCGCGGCCGTTCTCATCCTCGACAACTCCTACTCGATGAACGTCCGCGGCGAGGAGGGCACCCGCTTCACCAAGGTCAAACAGGAAGCCCGGGCCATCCTCGAAAGCCCCTACAAGCCCACCGAGGCCGCCGTCCTCCTGACCAACCCGCGCGGCGAGCCGATGCCCGCTACCCTCCTCTCGGACCGGGCCGCCCTGTTCCGCCAGATCGACGACGCCCACGTCTCGACCGGCCGGGCCGACCTTGTGGCCGCCGTCCGCCACGCCTATCGCCTCCTCGACAAGGCCCGTGCCGTCGACAAACGCCTCTGGATCCTCACAGACCGCCAGGCCCTCTCGTGGCAGGGCATCCAGGACCTCCGGGTGCCCGGCACGCACCCGGACGTTCCGGTGGCCATCATCCGCGCCACCGAACCCAGCATGACCAACGTGGCCGTCACGCAGGCCCAGGTCGTCTCGCGCGACCGGACCGTCGGCATGCCCGTGCGCATCGACGTCACCGTCCAGAACACCGGCCAGACGCCCAACGAGGAACGCAACGTCCTCTTGTTCGTCGACAACTTCGGCCAGGCCCGGGCCAAGGAGGTCATCCGTCTCTCGGCGGCCGGCACGCCGGGCGCCACGCAAACGGCCTCGCTGACGCACGTCTTCGAGCAACCCGGGCCGCACCAGATTCGCGTGGCCCTGGAGGGCGAGGATGCCCTGGGCCTGGACGACGCCCGCCGCATCGCCCTGACGATTGCCGACCGCGTGCCCGTCCTGGCCGTCAAGCAGCAGCAGGCCGACGTGCCGTTCCACGACGCCAACTTCTACCTGCTGCGCGCGCTGGACCCGCTGGGCGCCGAATCCGATTTTCCCTGGGCCATCCGCCCGCAGGAACTGACCGCCGATGCGTTGCCCACCGTCAATCTCCCGGACTATGCCGCCGTCTTCCTGAACAACGTGGCCGCCCTCGCCGAACAGGACGTCAAGAGCCTGACCAACTACGTGGCCTCGGGCGGCACGCTCGTCGTCTTCTGCGGGCCCCAGGTCACGCCGAAAACCTACAACACGCTGTTCATCGACAACGTGCCCGACCAGGGCGGCCTGCTGCCCGCACGCCTCGGCCAGCGCGTGGGCGACGCCGTCCTCAGGACCACCGTTGAGAAGATTACCCAGGTCCAGGCCGGGTCGCCGTACCTGGAAGACCTCGTCCACTCGGCCGACATTTACCAGGACGTGCTCGTGTATGCCTACTTCCGGACCGAGGGCGCCGGCAGCGAGGCCGTGATCGCGCGGCTGTCGGGCGGCGACCCGTTCCTGCTGCACAAGCCGTTCGGCCAGGGGCACGTTCTGCTGTGCACGACGTCCGCCACGACCGACTGGACCACCCTGCCGGTCCGGAACCTGTTCCTGCCGCTCCTGATGCGCATCGTCCAACTCGCCCACGGCGCCGAGGACGCCCAGCACAACCTCCTGGCCGGCCGCCCGTTCCAGATCAACCTGTACCCCCGCGTCCGGCAACAGGCCATCGTCGAGGTAACCGGCCCGCTCGGGCCCCAGGGCGAGACCGCCACCGAGCAACCCCAGACCGACGCCGACCCCGCCCGCGGACTGAACCGTCTGACCTTCGCCAAGACCTGGAACCTCGGTTACTACGCGTATCGCGTGGCAAGCGGCGACGGGCCCGAAGGCGTCTTCGCCACCAACCCCGACCCGCGCGAGTCCGACCTGGCCGAGGTCGCCGACGAACGCCTCCAGAGCGACCTGGGCGCCCGCGAGTGCCACGTGGCGGCCGGTCTGAAGGACCTCATCGCCCGATTCGAGGAAAACGCTCACCGCGAACTCTGGCAGTACTTCCTGATGTTGTGCCTGGCGCTGGCCGTCGCCGAACCGCTCATCGCCAACTGGATGCGGCCGGAACACCGCCGCGACCGCGCCCACCCCACCCCCACCAAACGCGAGGCCGCCTGACCGGGTCAATCGCTCGCTCGCGCTCGCGCGGCGGGTCTCCGTACCCGCCGCGGACAACGCCCTTGATGCGCGGTGGGTACGGGGACCCACCGCGCAAAGCGCGGCTGACCAAGCGCGCCGCTGGCCACAGCCTTGCAGCCTTCCGCGCCTCGTGGTACGTTTTGGCCATGCCCAACCAGCGTCAACTGGCCTCGGCGGTCATCGGTCGCCTGCGGGAGGCCGGGCACGAGGCCCTGCTGGCCGGCGGATGCGTGCGCGACCTGCTCCTCGGCCGTCCCCCGCACGACTACGACGTGGCCACCGCCGCCACGCCGGACGAGGTCCTCGCCCTCTGGCCCGACGCCCGAACCGTCGGCAAGGCGTTCGGCGTGGTCATCGTCCGCGACGGGCCCGTCCGGGTCGAGGTGGCCACCTTCCGAGCCGAGGCCGGGTACGCCGACGGCCGGCGGCCGGACACCGTCACGTTCACGACGGCCGAGGCCGACGCCCGCCGGCGCGACTTCACCGTCAACGCCATGTTCATGGACCCCGACTCGAGCGAAGTCATCGACCACGTGGCCGGCCGCCGGGACCTGGAGCGGCGGCTTATCCGAGCCGTCGGCGACCCGCGCGAACGCTTCGCGGAAGACCATTTGCGGATGCTCCGGGCCGTCCGGTTCGCGGCGGAACTCGATTTCGACCTCGACCCCGCCACGGCCGAGGCCATCCGCGCGCTGGCCGCCCACGTGGCCACGGTCAGCGGCGAACGGGTGTCGGCCGAACTCGAAGGCATCCTGACGACCCACGCGTCCGGCCGCCGCCGCGGTCTGGCCTTGATGGACGACCTGGGGCTCCTGGCCGTCCTGTTGCCCGAGGTCGCGGCCATGCACGGCACGAATCAGCCCCCGGAGTTCCACCCGGAGGGCGACGTGTTCGTCCACACGCTCGGCATCGTGGAGGCCGTGCGGGAACCCTCATACGAACTGGCGCTGGCGGCCCTGCTGCACGACGTCGGCAAGCCGCCCACCTGCCGCATGCGCAAGGGCAGGCTTACCTTCTACGGGCATGCGGCACTCGGGGAGGAGATGGCGGAGGCGATTTGTGGGCGTCTGCGGCTCTCGGCGTTCGCGCGGCGGCGCGTCGGGTGGCTCGTTCGCCGGCACATGACGCTTGCGACCTGGCCGGAGTTGCGCCAAGCCAAACGGAAGCGCCTCTTCGCCGAACCCGGGTTCGAGGAACTCGCCGAACTCTGGCGGGCCGACTGCCTCGCCTCCGGCGGCGACGCCGACGGGTACGAGGCCCTCATGGTCCGGTACCGCGCCGCCCAGGAGGAGGCCGTCCGCCCGGAGCCGCTCGTCACCGGCCGCGACCTCATCGCCCTGGGCCTGGCGCCCGGCCCGGCGTTCCGGACGATTCTCGACCGCCTGTACGACGCCCAACTGGAGGGCGAGGTCGCCACGCGCGACGAGGCCCTGGCACTCGCGCGGCGGGTGGCCCAGGAGAAGGCGTAGGCCGCCCCGCGGAGAAGCACGGGGGTGCCAGGGAGCCGGTCAGATCTTCCGGATGAGCAGGCAGGCGTTGTGGCCGCCGAAGCCGAACGAATTGCTCGCCGCGCACGCAATCGGCATCTCTCGGGGCGCAAGGGCCACGTGGTTCAGGTCGCAGGCGGGGTCGGGGTGCTCCAGGTTGATGGTGGGCGGCGCCACCTGGTCGCGAATGGCCAGGGTCATGGCGACGAACTCCACGCCGCCGCTCGCCCCCAACAGGTGCCCGACGCTGGACTTGGTGCTCGAGACGGCAATCGTGTCGGCGTGCGAGCCGAAGACGTCGCGGATGGCCTTGGCCTCGGCCATGTCGCCGAGCGGCGTGCCCGTGCCGTGGGCGTTGATGTAATCGACCACCTCCGGCGAGGCGTGGGCGTCGGCCAGCATCTTGCGCATGGCGGCGGCGGCGCCACGGCCTTCAGGGTCGGGCTGGACGATGTGGTTGCCGTCGCCCGACATGCCGAACCCGATGACCTCGGCGTAGATGCGTGCGCCGCGGGCCTTGGCGTGCTCGTATTCCTCGAGGACGGCGATGCCTGCCCCCTCGCCCAAGACGAAGCCGTCGCGGTCGCGGTCGAAGGGGCGCGAGGCGCCGGGCGGGTCGTCGTTGCGGGTCGAGAGCGCCCGGTTCGTGCAAAACCCCGCGAGGCCCAGAGGAGTGCAGGCGGCCTCGGCGCCGCCCGCGATCATGATGTCGGCCTCGTCGCCGAGGATCGTCCAGAACGCCTGGCCGATGGCGTTGTTCGCGCTGGCACAGGCGTTGGCGACGCCGGCGTTGGGCCCCCGGATCTGATACTGGATGGAGATTTGGCCGGCGGCCGCGTTGATCATGAGTTTGGGGATCATGAAGGGCGACACGCGCATGGCGCCCTTCTCAAGAAGACGCGTGTGCTGCTCCTCAAACTCCGACAGGCCCCCGATGCCGCTGCCCACAATGACCCCGGCGCGAAACGGGTCGGCCAGGTTCACCAGGTCGAGGCCGGAGTCGTCGACGGCGCCCATGGCGGCGGCGACCGCCATCTGGCTGAACCGGTCCTGGTGCCGGGCCTCGCGCTTCGAGATGTACGCGGTGGGGTCGAAGTCCTTGATCTCGCCGGCAATCCGGACGCCGTAGTCCGAGACGTCGAACGCCTCGATAAGGCTGATGCCGGATTCGCCGGCCAGCAGGCGACGCCAAAACGCGTCCACCCGCTGCCCGAGCGGCGTGATCAGGCCCAGACCGGTAACGACGACGCGGCGGCTCATCGGTTACAGGTGCGCCTCCACGTAGTCGATGGCCTGGCCGACCGTCTGGATTTTCTCGGCATCCTCGTCCGGGATGCTGATGTCGAACTCGTCCTCGAACTCCATGACGAGTTCCACCGTGTCGAGCGAGTCGGCGCCCAAGTCGTTGACGAACGAGGTCTCGCGGGTAATCTGGGACTTGTCCACGCCCATCTGCTCGGCCACGATGTCGGCCACACGTTCCTCGATGGTCGCCAAAATCAATCCTCCCTACAGTCCGATAGTCGCGAAAGCGGGCGGTGCGGCCACGGCCGGACCGGCTTCCCCTCCGCACAACATGGATCATGGGGCCATGCCGCCATCGACCGGCAGCACGTGTCCCGTAACGTAGGCGGCCTCGTCGCTGGCGAGGAAGGCAACCGCGCGGGCCACGTCGTCGGCCGACCCCATACGCCTCATCGGGATCGCCGCCAGCGCATTCTCCTTGGCCTTGTCCGAGAGGACACGCGTCATCTCGGTATCGATGAAGCCCGGGGCCACGGCGTTGCAGGTGATGTTTCTGCGGGCCAGTTCCCGTGCCACGGTTCGCGTAAACCCGACGACACCGGCCTTGCTGGCCGAATAGTTGGCCTGCCCGGGGTTGCCCACGAGGCCCGACACGCTCGCGAGGTTCACGATGCGTCCGGCCCGCTGCCGCACCATGTACCGGGCCACGTGCTTGGTCATCAGGAAAGTGCCCTTGAGGTTAACCTGCATGACGCGGTCCCACTCGTCGGCTTCCATCCTGAGAAGCAGGTCGTCGCGCGTGATGCCGGCGTTGTTGACGAGCACGTGGATGCCGCCACACGCGTCGGCCACCTCGTCGGTCATCGCCTCAACGGCGGCCTCGTCGGTCACGTCGACGGCATAGGTCCGGACGTCGGCGTCGCCGAGGCTCTCGGCGGCCTCCCGGAGGGCCTCCTCCAGCACGTCCACCAGGACGACCGTGGCGCCCTCGGCCGCCAGGACGCGTGCAATGGCCAGCCCGATGCCGCGGGCGGCGCCCGTCACGATGGCCGTCTTGCCTTCGAAGTTCATCCAATCTCCCGTCCGGCCCGTTTGGCCGGTGACCGAAGGTCGCCTCGCACGGCCGTCGACGTGCCGTCGACGGCTCAACAGGCGCTTCGCTACGCCTTCGCCAGTTTCTCGATATCCGCGACCGTGCCCACCGTAACGGCGGCCCGGCCCACCCGGCGGTCCGCCCGTTTCAGCAGGCCGGTCAGCACGCGGCCGGGGCCGATTTCGAAGAACCGGTCGAACCCGTCGGCCAGGAGCCGCTCCATACTCTGCTGCCACCGCACCGGCCCGTCGACCTGGCGGGCCAGGGTGTCGGCCACGTCGGCCGAGCCCCCGTAATAGTCGCCGGTTACGTTGGCCACCACCGAAAAGGCCGGTTCCTCAACGCGCATGGCCTCCAGATGCGGGGCCAAGTGCTCCCGCGCCGAGGCCATGAGCGGCGAATGGAAGCCGCCGGCTACCGCGAGCGGCATGGCCCGCTGAGCCCCCTGCGACTCGGCAATCGCAACGACCGTGTCGCACGCCGCCTGCTCCCCGCTGACGACCACCTGACCGGGGCAGTTGTAGTTCGCGGGCCAGATTATACCGGCCTGGCGCGCCGCCTCGCAAAGTTTTTCCGCCCCTGCCTCGTCCACACCAATGAGGCTGACCATACCGGAGGCCTTGGCTTCACACGCCTCCTGCATTGCCTGGCCGCGCAGGTGCGTGACGCGGACGGCGTCCTCGAAATCGAGCGCCCCGGCGGCCACGAGGGCCGTATATTCGCCCAGGCTGAGGCCGGCGGCGGCCTGGGGCTGGATGGCCCGCCCCGCCTCGGTGGTCCGCATCGCCGCCAGGGCCGCCAGGCTCGTCACGAGGATGGCCGGTTGGCTGACGTCGGTCGCCGTCAGGCGGTCCTCCGGCCCCTCGAAACAGATGGTCGAGAGCGAGAAACCGAGGATGGCGTCGGCCTGGTCGTACAGAGCCCCGGCCTCGGGATACGCCTCGGCCAGGTCTTTGCCCATTCCGACGTACTGCGCCCCTTGGCCGGGGAACAGGAAGGCCGTTTTGCCCATGGGTAGTCCTCTGCCGGTCGTTCCGGTCGAAATAGAACCGGGAGTCTAGCGAGGTTTACGTGAATGTCCAGACGAAAAACCCGGCGTGGGGGTCGTTGGGCACGCCGCCTAGGCGTTCTTCCGGCGTTTGTTGCCGCCGACCTTGCCGCCGTCCATCCACGCCTGCCAGAGGGCCTCGAGGCGGCGGACGCGGTCGGGGTGCGCGTCCGCGAGGTTCGTACACTCGATGGGGTCGGCCTCCAGGTCGTAGAGTTCCCAGGGCTTGTTGTCCAAGCGGACGAGTTTCCAGTTGCCCTCGCGGACGGCCCGGCCGTGGGCGAACTTCCAGAACAGGACGTCGTGGCCCTGGCGCTGCTCGCCGCGGAAGACCGGCACCAGGCTCTTGCCGTCGGCGGGGGCAACGGCGCGTCCTTGGAACGTCTTCGGATACGCCGCGCCGGCGGCGTCGAGGGCTGTGGGCAAGAGGTCGATGACGTGGGCCACTTGGCCGGTCGTTTGCCCGCCCTTGGCGATAACGGCCGGCCACTGGGCGATGAGCGGCACGCGGGTGCCGCCCTCGTGGTCGAACTGCTTGAACTGCCGGAACGGCGTGTTGCTGGCGTTGGCCCAGCCGTACCCGTAGCTCTGCCAGGTGTGCTCGGGGCCGGGCATGACGTCGGGCCGGTTGCCGACGGTCAGGGGCCGGCCGTCGCGGGTGGTCGCGTTCAGGAAGTCGCCCTTGCGCGTGGCGCCGTACTCGACGTGGCACCCGCCGTTGTCGATGGTAAAGAGGATAAGGGTGTCGCGGAGCCGGCCACGAGCCTCCAGGGCCGCCAGGATGCGGCCGATGCCCTGATCCATGCGGTCGACCTGAGCAGCATAGACCTCCATGCGCCGCTCCTGCCAGGCCTTGTGCTCCTCGTCGTCCCAGGCAGGCACCTGGGCATGGCGAGGCGAGAGGGGCGTATCGGGCCCGACGACGCCCAGCTGCTTCATGCGGGCCAGGCGCTCGCGGCGCAGGCGGTCCCACCCGCCGGCGTACCGGCCCTTGTACCGGGCAATGTCGTCCGGCAGGGCGTGCAGCGGCCAGTGGGCCGCCGTGTACGCCACGTAGAGGAAGAGGGGTTTGTCTTTGGGCGCCTCGCGGACGTAGGTGGCGGCGCTTGCGCTGATGGCGTCGGTGTAATAGAAGGCCTTGTTGGTGCGCCACTCGTCCTCGGCGGGCTGACCGTCGCGCGTGAGCATGAGCGGGGCGAAGAAACTGCCGCACCCGATGGGCGTGCCGAAGAAACGGTGGAACCCGCGCTTGAGCGGGGCCTCGCGGGCGGGCTTCACGTCGTTCGTGTTGTGCCACTTGCCCGCCATACACGTGTGGTAGCCGGCCGCCCCCAGCGCTTCGGGAATGGTCACGTTGTCGCCGGCGTCGAAACGGCGGATCCAGTACCGGCCGGTCAGGAGCGTGGCGCGGGTCGGGGCGCACATGTTCTCGGTGTGGTACTCGGTGAAGCGTATGCCGCGCCGGGCCAGGCCGTCGAGGTGGGGGGTGCGGATCTCGCCGCCGTAGCAGCCGAGGTCGGAGTAGCCCATGTCATCGGCGATGAGGATGACGATGTCGGGCCGGTCGGCGGCGGCGCCCTGCCCCGCCCGGGCGATACGGGACGTGGCGAGCGCGGCGGCGCCGAGGCCCACGGTCCGGAGGAAGTGGCGGCGGTTCATGCGTCGGTCCTTACGTAGGCCGGGACAACGTCCCGGCAATCTGTCGATGGGAAGCCGGGGCTGCGCCCCGGCCTACATGGTCTCCCGACCCACCGCGCTCGAAACGGCGATTATGGATCTGCGCGGCAGGTCAGGAGATTTACCCGCCTCAGGCGGGCCCGCCGCGCTACCGCGCGCGGCTCTGAAGGTCTACTTCATCCGATATGCATCGGGCTTCAGGCCCTTCTTGTGGCCTTTCATCCCGATGGGGGCGGGGTCGTATTCGCCCACGAGGTCGACGTTGGCCTTGGCGGGAATCTTGTCCTCCATGGCCAGCCCCCAGTAGATGCCGTTGATGAGCAGCCGCCGGAACCCTTCGCTCTTGAAATCGTGTGCGTGGCCCATGGTGGTCGAGAAGACGCGCGACGTGTTGCCCGTCTCGCCCTTGAAGGCCTTGGTCCAGGCCACGGGGACGGGTTTCTTCTTGGTGTTGGGATCGTCCTTGGGGTCCATGCCCACGAGGACCTGGCCGAGGATGATGGGGGTGCACTCGCCTTCGAGGGTGGTGATGCCGTAGACGTCGGAGGGTCCCCAAATGTCGTCGCATCCACGGACGATGGGGTTGTTCTCCTGTCCCTTGGCAATGAGTCCGCGCGTGCTTTCGCGTTTGTGCTGTCCGAAGTGGCCGGCCCAGGTTTCGCCGAGGACCCATCGGCCCCACCCGCCCTTGGGGTCGCTGCTGCGGAAACTGTACTTGGCGTAAGGGCTGTCCTTTTTCTTGTAGTTGAAAGCGTGGGTCGTCGTGCGAAGACCCATCATCGGTTTGCCGGAGTTGGTGAAGTCGATGATGTGTTTCATCTGGTCGTCGGGCAGTTCGCGGAACCGCAGAAAGAGGACCATCATGTCGGCCTTGTCGAGGGCCTCCAGGCCCGGGATGTTGTCGAGCGTGGCGGGGTCAATCTCGCCCGTCTCCTTGTTAATGGCAAAGAGGACGGTGGCCTTGAACCCGTGCCGGGCGGCGGCAACCTTGGCCAGGGCAGGAATGATTTCCTCGGACCGGTACTCGTCGTCGCCGGCAATGAAAACGACGTGCTTGCCCTTGCCGGGCCCGTCGCCTCCTTCATAGGTGACGTAGGGGTCGGCGGCTCGTGCGGGCGCAGCCGGCAGGCACAACACCGTTGTCAACACGAGGGCAACCAGAAGCGCGAGGGTGATGCGATGCATAAGAGGCCTCCTTAAGGGCACACGGGTTTCGAACGGACGTTGGGCGCCGGCGGACCAGACGCCGGCGACGCCCCGCTATTCTAGAAGTTGTCCGAGCCGACTGCCAGCGTCTACTACAACCGTGTCGCGCAAACTGCGTGCATCGTAGATCCCCCGCAGCGGTCGGCAGGACGGGAAGAGACGGCCTCGAGGCGTTACCGCACCTTGGGGTCGCCCCACCAGGCGTGGGCGCCGGAACCGCCGGCGATACCGTGGGCCACGAGTTCAAGTTTCTGGACACCCGCGATGCTCAGGACGGTCGGCTTCCGGACGCCATGCGTGTGGTTGCTCCACATGCCGCCGCTCTTCCAGGCCTGCTTCCCGTCGCAGCGGACTTCGAACCAGGCGGCGCCACCCGCACCGGTGCCCATCCCGTAACAGAACGAGAACTGCTTGTACTGCCCCTTCAGAGCGTAAACGATCTTGGACGAGGCATGGGCGTACAGGCCGGTCGCAAACCTGCGGCCGACAATGGCGCACGGCTTGTCCTTGCGGGTCACCTTCTTGAGCGCCCCCCACCCTACACTGGCCGCCTCGTGGGGCGTCTCGGCCAGGTACACCCACTCGGTGGCCTTCCGGAGGGACCCGAGCAGGTCGCCAAGCCGTTTCTGGATGGCCTGGAGTCGGATGTTGGCGGCGTTCAGGTCAAGCCCCTCGCCGCAGGCCATGAACTGCTCGTACAGGTCGGCGGCTCGCAGCAGGCGGATCGTCTCAAGGGGGCCCTTGGCGTCGGTGGCGCGTCCGTCCCAGACACGTGCCGCGGCAACGACGTCGGCCGGGTCGGGCGCCGTGGCGGTAGCCACCCGCACCAGCAGCGCCGTGTCGTCATCGGGATGCGCCGCCAGCAGGCGCGTCGCGTCCGGGATGAGACCGGCGTCGAGGTACTCGGCCATGGCCACGTCGGCTTTGCCTCGCGCCTCGTGCCCCTTGGCCATGCTGACAAGCCTCGTGAGTTGCTCGTCGATGGCGATGCTCTGGCGGAGCAGGGGCAGCCGATCTGACTGGATCAGCGTGGCCGGCTTGAGGGCCTTGGTCCCGGCACGGATGGCGGCGGCGAAGTCGAACGCCCCGCGGTGCGCCTGGACGAGGGTCAGGGCGGTTTCCACCAGGCGATTGCCCAGGTCATGGAGGAGCCGCTTGGCCTCCGCGTGCGACCGCGCGGCGCGGGCCAACTCGTTGAACCGGTTGATCTGAAGATCGAGCAGCCGCGCCCGCAGGGCCGTCGGGTCGCCGAGGCCCAAGTCCACGAGTTGCGTCTGGGCCGTCAAGGCCACGTCGGCGTTGCGGCCTCGCTGGGCAAGGTCCGCGGCGGAGGCGAGCATCAGGTACTTCAGACCGGGCGGCGCGCTGCCGGCCCCTGCGAGCATTTCCGTCGCCAGGGCGGCCTTGTCCTCGGCCCGACGGGCCTTCTGAATGCGGTCGGCGTAGAGTTGGTCGAAGGTCTGCCTCTCCTCGGCCGAGCACGGAGCCGCGGCATCGGCCACGGCGGCGTCCGGCGTGGCGGCGACCACCGGCAGGGCAAGCCCAAAGCAGAGGATGGCGGCGGCAAATCCGGTCCCTCGGTCCATGGCGGATCCTCTTGTTCAGTTCGTAAGCCGTGTGCGAGTTCCTCGGCCGGTTTTAGACGCGGGCCATTCTAATTCGTTCGCCGGCGGTACTGCCAGTGTGTAATCGCAGTCGGCGCAAGGGCATGGCGGGGCGGGCCCCCTGGCCCGCCGAGCACCTTCACCGTAGGCGCCGCCCCTACTCGTCGATGAGCCATTCCATGCCTTCCGCATCGGCGGCATCCGGGTCGGGCGGCCCGCCGGCCCCGAGATCCTTGACCATCTTGAACCACGGGAGGCAGTCGCCGTCCGGGAAGTCGTGGCGCTCCTCCGACACCGTGCGGTACCCCAGCCGCTCGTAAAAGGCGAGGGCGGGAATCGAGGCCGCCAGGCGAATCGGCCCAAGGCCCGCCTGCCGGGCCCGCTGCTCCAGGACCGCCATCACCCGTCGGCCCAGGCCCCTGCCCTGGTGCTCCGGGTCCACGTACACGCGGTCGACGTGGTCGTCGACGAGGGTGCCGGTGGCGAGGAGGCGGCCGTCCGCTTCCAGCAGGAGGGTGACCCCCTCGTCGGCCCCGAGGCGGATGGCGTCGCGCGTGTGGTGCCCGTGGAAGTGGTCGATGGCCGTCCGGCCGTATACGCCCGCGTACGAGGTCTCGATGGTCCGGGCCACGAGGGCGAACACCGCCTCCAGGTCGGCCGGCTCGAACTGGCGAATCGTGATGGACATGCCGGATCTCGCACGAGAACGGAAACGCCGGCCGCACGCGCCGGGTGCCACTGGTCCCGGCGCGCCGGGACCCGCCAGTGCATCGCCTCGCCCGAAGCGCACTGGTTGACAAGCAACCAGTGACACGCGTGTTCACGACCTACTCCGCTCGCTCGGCCGTAAACGCCACCGTTACGGTGTCGCCCTTGGCGAACGTGCCCTTGAGCGGCGCCATGACGAAGTTGTCCGTGATGATGGGCTTTCGATCCTCGCCCGCCACATTTTTCGCGCTGGCCGCGTCGATGCGATGCGGCAGGAACGCCAGGACCGGCTGCTTCGGCCACTCACCGTCGCGGCGGCACGAGAGAGTCAGCGTATAGCGGTTCCCATCGACCGTGAGCCGCTGCTCCCACGCCAGGTTACCCCGGACCGGGCGTACGTCGAGCGCCGGGTCGCCGTAAAAGGCCACCGTGTCGCGATCCCACAACAGGCCGAGGCAATCGCGGTCGCGGGTGCCGGTCTGGCGGGCGAGGGCCCGCATGTCATATCGCCGCAGGTCCACCCCGGCCTGGTCGGGGAACCGCGTGCGAATCTCGTGCAGCATGGCCTGCGTGTTGGCGAAAAACGCCTCGGCCAGCGTAAACCGGCCGGGCTGGTCGAGGAAGATATCCTGGATGCCCCACCCGCCCTTGCCGTACCACGTGGGCACGATGTAGCCGAACATCTGGACCACGCCGGCCGAGTGGATGAGAGCCGTGACCATGCAGTTGGGCCCCGGCACGTGCCCGATGAGGCAGTTGCCGACCGGCAGATGCACCTTCGGGTTGGGCGAGCGGATGGCGTGGCGAATGCCCTCGGTGTCCACGCCGAAGAGGCGCCCGTCGTCGCACCGCAACTGGCCGTCCTTGTACGAGTAGCCGATTTGCCAATCGCGCTCGGTGGCGTGGCCGGAGGTGATGAAGCAGTCGGGCGCCTGGTCGTTGAAGTACGCGACGATGGCCTGGGTGGAGTCGTTGGCCCCGTCGGTGTCGTGCCACTCGCCGCCGGGTTCCTTGACGCGCATCTGGCCGGCCTTGCCCTCGCGAAAGACGACGCCGGCCTCGAACGGCCCCACCTTGCCGCCGCTCGTGCCGGAGAGGACCTTGCGCAGGCGGAGCGGTTCCTCCCGCTCCGCGATGCGCAGGGCGTCGGCCGCATCGTACCCCGTAAGGATTCCCCACAGGCAGTCGGTGTACGGGTCGGCGTCGAGGCGGCGGGTGAGGCGATGGACCAGAATTACCAGCGTCCGGCCGCACTCCTCGGGCGGTGCCACGAAACACGCGTAGTTCGGCCGCATGGTCGTCAGGGCCGAGCGGACCTCCGTCACGCTCGTATCCCAGGTCACGAGCCGCCCATTGTACTTCGAGACGAGGGCGTCGGCGACGGCCTTCCAGTCGTCGCGTGCGAGGGTGTCGCGCGAAACGACGACCGCGTACGACCGCTCGGCGGCGGGATGGACCTCCGACCCGGCGGGCGTCGCGGCGGCAGACGTAGGCCGGGACAACGTCCCGGCAACCTGTCGGTCGGACGCCGGGGCTGCGCCCCGGCCTACATGAGAGGCACCCATCACGGCCAGAATCCATACAACCATGAGACGGCGAGTCAGGCGCCTCACTCCGTCAACTCCTTGATCCGAATGTTACGAAACTCGACGTGGGCCCCGTGCCCCAGGAACCCGATGCGCCCCTTCTTGTTATGAAGGCCGGGGTGCGGCCGGCCGTCCATCGTCTTCGCGGGATCGATCTTCCAGACGTCGGCGTCCACGATGGTCGTGCCGTTCAGGATGACCTGGATGCGGCCCTGGCGGGCGATGACCTCCTGCCGGTTCCACTCGCCCACCTTCTTCAGGTGGCCGCGCTTCGCCGGCACCACCCCGTACACCGACCCGTGGTACTGGTACGGTTTGAGTTTGGCGTACTTCTCGGCGGTGTTGTCGAGGATTTGGAGTTCCATGGCCTGGTAAGCGGCGTGGGCCTTCGGGGCCATGCGGATGCCGAGTCCGTTGTTCGCCCCGGGCGTAAGGAGAAACTCGAACGTCAGATGGAAGTCGGCGAACTCCTTGACGGTCCAGAGGTTTCCGCCGCCCGCCTTCTTGCAGACGATGCGGCCGTCCTGCGCCACGTACCCCTTGGTCGCGCCTTCCCAGCCCGCCAGGTCGCGGCCGTTGAAGAGCGGAACGAACCCCTCCTCCTTGGCGTCGGCGGCGCTGAGGCGCCCCGCGCCGACGCCGCCCAGCGACGCGGCCACCAGCGCGGCCGCAATGGCAACTCTGCTCAAGCCTGAAAACCGTCTCATTGGTTCTCCTCCTGCCCTATCGCTTCGCGACTCCCTTCGGCGGGAAATGCAACGCCGTTCTCATGCACGGGGTCCGGCTTACGCAGCCGCTACCTGTTCACCATGACGGAAGCGAGAGCCCGTGTCACGAGCCCCAGCACCGCCCCGAGGATACCCAGGATGGCGCCCAACTGAAGGCTGGCCAGATACGGCGGTTCGAACGGCCTCCGCTTATAATGGACGGAGAAGTCGCCGCGATACATGATTGACACCACGGGCCCTCCGGGCCGACGCTCCACCTGGACCCGTTCGGCCTCAGGTGACACCATTTGCGCTTCGATCTTGAGGTCCCGGCGTCTCCAATCGGTCCAACACTTAGCAAAGCAACTCACTGATGCGGCTACCATCAAGACAGCCGCAAGTCCGACGAAGAAGCGGACCCATGCTACCGGACGTTGAATGGCGCCGCACACGGCACCGGCGAGCGCGCCAAGCACAAGAACGACTGGGGCAAGAAAGACCGCAGTGTCCAACGCTTGGGCAAGCGCGTCTGCGATAACCATTGCTGGGGCTCCTCCGCTGTCGGTCTTGACCGTGCACTTAGCCGATTCAGCGGAACCTTGTCCGTAAGTCGGTGGATTATACGGACCGGAGAAGAGGTCAGGCATCTTTTTCCGGGAGCCCCTGCCGGCGCGACGTCCGCTTGACACGCATCGCCCCGGCGGCTAGGGTGACCCGTGTTCCAGACGCGCGTCAAGCGGGTGCCACTGGCTGCTCGTCAGCCAGTGTTGCTCGAACGGGCGTCACGCACTGGCGGGCAAGCCGCCAGTGGCACCCGGCAACAAGAACGAACCGCCGCCCTGGGGGGGCGACACGCACCTTCGCAAGGAGGCCCCTATGAAACGCCGTGACCTGCTCCTGGCCGGCGCCACCGGCGCCGGGCTCGTCGTCCTTCGGTCCGGATCGCTCCTCGGGGCCGACGCCCCCAGCAACAAGCTCAACGTCGCCTGCATCGGCGTGGGCGGCCAGGGCAACCACCAGGTGGGCGGCGTCAAGGGCGAGAATATCGTCGCCATGTGCGACGTCGACGAGCAGCGGGCCGGTAAACGCTACGATGCCTTCGAAAAGTCCGCCACGTTCCGCGATTTCCGACGCATGTTCGACAAGATGGAAAAGCAGATCGACGCCGTCACCGTCAGCACGCCGGACCATACGCACTTCCATCCGTCGATGTGGGCGCTGGAGCGCGGCAAGCACCTGTACTGCGAGAAGCCGATGGCCCACAACGTGTGGGAGTGCCGCCAGATGACCACCCTCGCCCGCCAGAAGGGCCTCGCCACCCAACTCGGCGTCCAGCGGCACACGATCGGCAACATGCACCGCGTCGTCGAACTCGTCCGGAGCGGCGTCATCGGCGACGTCAAGGAAGTCCACGCCTGGGTGGGCGGCGGCCGGGGCATGCCCGGCGACCCGAAGGAATTCCCGCCCGTGCCCGAGCATCTGGACTGGGACCTGTGGCTCGGCCCGGCCGAGTCCCGCCCGTACAGCCCCGCCTACTGCCCGTACAAGTGGCGGTTCTGGTGGGACTTCGGCACCGGCGAGACGGGTAACTGGGGGTGCCACATCCTCGACATCCCGTTCTGGGCGCTCGGCCTGACGTATCCGACGCGCGTGGAGGCGTCCGGGCCGGACGTTCACCCCGAGCAGACGCCCAAGAGCATGCAGACGCGGCTGGAGTTCCCCGCCGTCGGCCGGCGCGGGCCCGTCACGCTGCACTGGAGCCACGGCGGCCCGAAGGCGCTCGATACGAGCGGCATGAACCTCAAGGGCGCCAACAACGTCCTGGTCGGCACGAAGGGGACGCTCATCTGCGGGTTCGGCGCCCGCCGGCTGCACCCGGAGGACACGTTCAAAGACGTCGAGCCGCCCGAAAAGACCATCCCCGATTCGCCCGGCTTCCACAAGGAGTGGATCCGGGCCTGCAAGGGTGGCGAGCCGGCCACCTGCAACTTCGATTACACCGGACCGCTCGCCGAGACCGTCCTCCTGGGCAACGTGGCCTACCGGGCGGGCGGCGGATTCGACTGGGACGCCAAGACCCTCAAGGCCACCGGCAACCCCAAGGCCCAGGCCCTTATCCGCGAGGCGTACCGCAAGGGGTGGCGCATCGAGGACCAGGGACTCAAGGAAGTGTAACCGGGTAATTACCTGTAACCGGTGACCATGCACACGAACTGCCGCCCCGGGCGGGGCGACACGAACCATCGCAAGGAGACTCACATGAAACGCCGTGACATGCTGATGGCCGGTGCGGCCGGCGCGGGGCTTATGGTGCTGCGGTCCGGAATGCTCATGGGCGCCGACGCCCCCAGCAACAAACTCAATGTGGCCGGCATCGGCGTAGGCGGCCGCGGATGGGCCGACCTCAACAGTTGCAAGAGCGAAAACGTCGTGGCCCTCTGCGACGTCAACGAGCACAACCTCGAACGCGCCGCCAAATCGTTCCCCAAGGCCAAAACGTACGTCGATTGGCGCCTGTGCCTCGAGCAGAAAGACATCGACGCCGTCGTCTGCGGCACGACCGACCACACCCACGCCTTCATCTGCACGTGGGCCCTGAACCGCGACAAGAGCGTCTACTGCGAAAAGCCCATCGCCGTCAGCGTGGAAGAGGCCCACACCATCCGCACGAAGTACCTGGAGCGCAAGGACAAGGTCGCCACCCAGATGGGCACCCAGATTCACGCCTCCGACAATTACCGTCGCATGGTCGAACTCATCCGCGGCGGGGCCATCGGCAAACCCATCGAGGCCCGCGTCTGGTGCAGCCGCACGCCCCAAGGCGGGTCGTACCTGCCCCCGGCCGGCGACCCGCCCAGCCACATCCACTGGGACCTCTGGATCGGGCCCGCCCCGTTCCACCCGTACAACAAGGGGTACGTGGGCGGATGCCTGAAGTGGAACCGGTTCTGGGACTTCGGGGCCGGCCAGATTGGCGACATGGGCTCGCACATGATGGACATGGCCTGCTGGGGATTCGACCTCGGCCTCGCCACCTCGTGCAAGGCCGAAGGCTCCGCCGCCCACACCGACACCCTGCCCACCTGGTTGACCGCCGAATGGGACCAACCCGCCAACGACTGGCGGCCGGCCGTCAAGGTGTATTGGTACGACGGCGGCAAGAAACCCGGTATGCCCTCGAAGGTCTTCAACCGCGACGAAATGTTCAAGGGCGCCATCTTCAAGGGCGACAAGGGATTCCTCATTGCCGACTACGGCTACCGAATCCTCATGCCCACCAGCGGCGACATGACGCACTACACCTCGCCCAAGCCCGAGAACCTGATTCCGAAGTCGCCCGGCCACCACAAGGAATGGATCATCGGCGCCAAGACCGGCAGCCCCACGACCTGCAACTTCGACTACGCCGGTATGCTCATCGAGAACAACATGCTCGCCCTGGCGGCCTACCGCGCCGGCAAGAAACTCCAGTTCGACCCCGTCGCCATGAAGGTGACCAACGTGCCCGAGGCCAACCAGTACCTGAAACGCACGTACCGTAAGGGATGGGTGCTGGACGGGTAGACCCTATCTGAAATCCAGAATCTCGGATTTCAACTGGCCAAACGCCACAACGATGCGGTCCAACATAAGTCTTGCGCGGCGGGCAGCCCTGCCCGCCACGCTCTTTGTCATTCCGACCGAGGCCCGTCAGGGCCGAGCGGAGGAATCTCGCCGCGATTTCGTGCGCGGCGGGTCTCCGCACCCGCCGCGCTTTCTTTTTCGCCTTCCGACCGAGCCCGTTGCGCGGTGGGCAGTCTTGCCCGCCGCGGGAGCGGCGGGTCACGTGCTGTCGCAGTGCCGCTGGCGGCCCCCTCCGGGGCCACCCCCGCCCGACACCCGAATACGCCTTTGTATCCCCCGGCATACCCCGCCCGGGGGCGTCGCAACGACGGGTTATTTTGTTTTGCATGTGACCGGTCGGGGATTTGACGGGAACGCGTGCAGCGGGTTCCTGACAATCGAGTTCGCGCGGGAGAGGGGGAAGGTGGTGTTATTCGGCTGAAAGCGGGCTAACGCTCAGCATCAGCGGCGGCGCGCAGCGCCGTCCGCTGCATGCTCTTGTTATCCGGCCTGCACACGGACCACCACCTGCTGCAACAGCAGCTCGAACTGCGGCTTGAAGGGTTCTACCTGTGCCGCGGACGGGTACAACTCCGTCGCCCCGATACGGCGATGCGTGTGAAAATCTGCGACCTTGCGCAGACCACTCTCTAGATGACCGAAGCTGTCCTTCAGGCTACGGCCGATGGTGGCCACCACCTGGGGGAATGTCTCCTGACCGAACAGAGGAGGCACGTAGTTCAGCACGGCTCGCATCAGGAGCGTGGTCGCCACGAGGTTGCCGTGGGCGAAACACGAGTTGATCTCGCGGCACATCCGAACGAGGTACCCCAGGTCTAGTGTCGATGATTCTGCACTCGAGAGCCGCTCGATGAGGGCAGGATCGATGATCCACGCGTTGCCTCCTGCGGCCAGCGTGTGTTCGTCCGCTCGCTCAAGTGCGGACTCGATATCGGGCAGTAGCGCATCGAGCTCCGCGCGTGCGTCGTAGGCGCAGTAGATAGAGTTCACATCCACCTCGATGGCGTTCAACCGCGCGGCCTCTGCCTCGGGCAGGAGCGGGGTGGCGAGCCTCTGAATCTGTACGAGCACGTATCGGTAGCCAACGGTCACGGCAGTCTGCTCGTCCGGGTCGTCGCTCGGTCCGCAGAAGCGAAACCGTCGGGCTTCGTCGATCATCGCCGCCAGTCGATCCTTCTTTGACACGTTCACCTACCTCTCGGCCGGATAAGGCTCCGGTTCAGCGGCGGGCCGCGCAGCGGACCGCCCGCTGGAACCGGTTGTTAGGCGCTTGTCTATCCCTTGTCACCAAGACCCCTCACTCGGTGCAGCTCATCACCCCAAGTGTTAAAGACAACTACGTCTACGGCGAAAGTCAGACGACCCTCTGGAAAGGTCTCGCGGGACACCTTGTACCAAAGGTCGTCGAAGTGAGACCGTTCGTGCCGAGGCCGCAAGATCATTTGATCGCTGTAGAACGTGCTGCCCTGGAACTCGCTTAACTCAAACCGTACAACAAGATACTCGTACCTCGAGTTAACGGCTCGAATGCGGAAGTGCGGGTTGAAACGCGGCGAGAACAAGCCACCCCAGCTATCCCATCTCAGACCCGAGATGTACGCCGCTGCGACGGAGCCGTTACGGTTGACCGTATGCTGTGTCGCATTGGTGTATTGGTCGAGGCTTCCGCTGCACCGTGGGCAATACAACTGGCTCGTAAAACAGTTCTCAACATCGCGCTCGTGCGTCGATCCGCAGATGCATGACACCGCGGAATCGAGCATGCGCCCGATGGCCCAGGATGTGGCGCCGTTCAGTACCAGGGAGAATGGATAGATCATAGCTCTGTGCGCCTAACTTGTTTTTCTACAGAACTCTGCTTTCCCTGTGCGCGTAAAGTCAGTTTACCACCGCCGCCAGCTGCGCTCAAGGCCACATCGAGTGATGAACGCCCTCTGAGGCGAGAATGCGGCTTGACCGGCCATGGATAACCACGGAGAATCGGCTGTTGTCCAGATCGGGATAAACCGGAGGCTGAATATGACGGACCGTGATGGTCGCGGGATGCGGCAGGTCGGGAGATTCACCCGCCCGGGGCGGGCTCGCAGCGCGCCGGGACCACGGGCACCCGGCGCGATGCCGTTCACCAAGGACCCATGACCAGGGACCAGGGACAAATGACCAGTGACTACGCCGCCACCGCCTCGGCCACCATGTCGCCCACCTCGGTGGTGGTGCAGCCCATCCGGCCGGCAGCTTGGTCCTGGTGCCCGAGCCGGCGACGGTCGCGCTCCTGGCGGCGGGCGCCCTCGCGATGCTTCGACGCCGGCGGCGACACAGGGTCACGGCCTGCGGCCGCTGACCATGCCACCCGCCTGGTGCCCGAGCCCGTTGCGCGGTGGGCAGTCTTGCCCACCACGCTTTCGTGCGCACCGAATCCGCCT
>Ga0272441_10002686_pt1 | contig 35554 bp, 35 predicted proteins | sample SSMProp6N_FD_193582 | JGI IMG/M metagenome (GOLD analysis project Ga0272441, IMG submission 193582) | Marine sediment archaeal communities from Little Sippewissett salt marsh, Falmouth, MA, United States - SSM-Prop-6N | ecosystem: Environmental > Aquatic > Marine > Wetlands > Sediment ...
ACAATTTAATAAATCGTAACCAGCTTCTATTTTAGTCATTATTTGACTTTTGTAAGTACTTATTCCAAGCCCTAAATAATAAACTTTAACTGGACTTCCATAATCCTTAGGATTACCGTCATAACGAATTATCGGGATTATAATCTTAGATGTCGGTTTACCTAATAATTCGGATGTCTTTTGTTCTTGGTTAAAATAAACATATCCTGTTTTAGGGTGGTAATGTAAATCTAAAACTTTCATTTCTGATGAAATGATACTAATTACCTCCGAACCTTTTTCTACTGCTTTATACCTCTGAATACCTTTATATTCAATTTCAGATCCTAATTTAATTGTAGAATTAGGATCATAAGGATTATAATTTTGTTGATTTTCCATAAATGGTATCTCCTATAAATTGTATTTGTTTTTTTAAGTTCTGATCGGTACTATTGACCGTATAGAACCGAATATTTGCTTTATCTAAATAATTTAAATAAGCCTTATGTAATTTATTAAGTTTATCAAATTTAACAAACTTATCTTTAAAATCATTTCTATCATAATTTTTATAAATATAAAAACCTATTGTATTTCTTTCTGAAAGTATTTTCTCCAATTTCCAAAAATAATTTTCATCAATTCGTTTATCTTTATAAACCTTACTGTATGCGAATTGAGATATAAACCAACGATCCAATACAATGTTATCCAAATCAGTATTATGTAAAATCATATTCAAATAAGAAAATTCAACGAAAGGAATTATATTTTTGTCGTTTCCAAAGTAATAATTATTAGGTAAAGGATTTTTAACATAAAATAAATTATATTTTTTACATAATTCTTTTGCTATTGTAGTTTTACCGCTTTTATCTATGCCTTCAATTATGATTATCATATATAATTCCTTTCGTGATAATTTTAGTAAGGAGATATTATATATATCGTAAGAAAATACAAAATTTTATAAAAGTTCTTCTAATAAAACATTATATCTTTTTAAATTCATATCCTGTTTAGCTTTACGAGTGTTCTTATTTTTTTTATACTCAAAAATTTTATCTCTATGTTTAAGTCGAAATTTACTTAAATTGACTTCTCTTCTGTCTTTATAATCTTCTAAATTCAAATTATTTTTAATTTCTTCTATATCTATATATATACCTTTCTTTTTAAATATCTTTTTTATTTCTTTATCAGACTTTAATTTTACATATAAATCAATATAAAGTGCCGATCCTTTTTTATACATATCATTTTTGCTTACTTCTTTCATATCTTTTTGTAAGTTTAAATTTATTTGTATTAATTCGATCAATTTTTCTAATACATTAGAACCATCTTCTATGAATTCACTGCTACAATAATCTAATGCTAATTCGTTAACACCGGAATTATTTTTCATAAAATATAAATCTTGTGAATCAACACAATTTTCAACAATTGCTACTTTATAAGCATTTTTATTATCAGAACGGCAAATTCTACCAACGTTTTGATTAACATATGTTAATCTTTGATTACTAATTTTAGTTTTTATATCATCAGAATTTAAATTCTTATCTGCTGTATCTATACCTAAATGACGAGGTTTATAAATATCAGCATCCACAATAGCGATATCATAAGGCTTAAAATCATATCCACGAGCATAAGCAGTAAGAGAACCCATCACAAACATACTATACTTATTCATTATCTCATCATCGAAACTGCCATCCATCCCTCTTGTATAATCTTTAGTACCTTTTCCTGTTAATTCCGCAATATCCGTAAAATTATGCTGTTTTTGTATTTTGTTGTATAACTTTGTAGCGCCCTCTGCCGTCGGTGTAAATTTTAACATTTTTAAATTAATGTTGTTTAACATCATATTCAACATTGACAAATCATTAACTGACAAATTCCCATTAATTCCAATATAAGTTATTTTTTTAATACGCTGTTCCGAATTGTCAACTTTAATCAATTTAACTTTATTTTCCATGACTTTATATACCGCATTTTTAATTAATTCCTCTAAATGCCAAGTAGCAGTAAATCCAATAACTTTCACTTTAGTGCTTTTAAATAACAATAAAGGTAAACAATCATAGACATCTAACATTTGTGTATTACAAGAATAATAAGGAAATTTAACCAACTCTTTTCTTTCTTTAATTTCCATTTCTCTAATATCATTCAAATCAATTTCAAGTCCTTCTTTATATGTAGGATAAAACCTTATCAGTTTAGGATTATAACCAGTTTTAATAATGTCTTTTATAAAATCGTTTACATCATAAATTTTATTCTCATCATCCACAAATTCTCTTTCTGATATATCAATCTGTTTCAAAAAGTGTTTCGAATTATTAATATTAGTATAAGACGTATTTAAATCTGTCAGTTTGATTTCACTTTCTAACAAATTATTAAAAATATTTTGATCTATTCCTTGTTTTTGATTAAAACGCCTGTTAGTGCTATAATCTCTAATTATATTTTCATGAAAAAATTCGTATATATTATCAATTTCATTGTAAGTGTATATTGAATTATTGCCGTTGATACACTGGTCGCAAGTTACTTTGTAACATCCTTTTTTAGTAGCGTGGCATTTTCTTAATTTTGTATAAACGGTTGTATCTTTTTGCCCTTTATCCACTGCTTTTTTATATCTTTCTTGTAAATTAATACTTATTATATTACTGTTTAAAAAGTAATCAATTTCATCAATCAAAACTAATGGTTTATACGTGTCTATATACTTCCATAATGAAAATATGAATGCTGAATGTCCTTTTCTTTTAATATAAGTGTGGTGTGTAATTATTAATTTAATTTCTTCTAAATTATACTCAGATAAATTTGTTCCCGCTTGTAAAACAAGAATTCTTTCGTCCTCTAAAAAATTTATATCTTCAGATTTTAACCTTTCTTTTAAATTTTCAATATGTTTTTTGTTTTGACTTACCAAAATTGTTGGTTTATTGTTATTAAGCCTATTAATCGCCGTAAATATCATCTCATACGTTTTTCCGCTTCCCGTCGGTGCTATAATATTCACAAAATTTTCTTTTGATTGTAAGGCATCATTCACTGCGGTTTGTAAATCTTCAGTGGAACTTCTTTCCATAAAATATTTTGGTTTGATTGATCTTTTATATGTATCGAATAAATTTTGAATATGTGGAAGTTTATCTGTTAATATATCTTTACAATGTTCATGGAAACAATTATGATAAACCTTCCAACCAGAATGAGTATAAGATAAATATATATTATATTCTGTATTAGAACCATCTTTATGATCATAAAAAGGGTCTTTTCCAATTAATTTTTCTTGTGCTGAACCTTTCATTTTCACTCTTTTGTAATTCCAATTAAAATCTGTTGTCATCACATGTTCTAAAAGATTTAACATTTCAGAGTATTCATCAATATCATAATCAATATTAACTTCATTTTTTCTATTCTTTTTTAAAATTTCTTTAAATTGTTTAAAATCTTTTTCAGAAAGTTCATTTAACTCGCCAACAATATTATATTTTTCTTTCCCGTCATAATCTCCATACACAGAAATAGAGGTAGCGCCATATTGTATCTCAAATCCAAAATTCTTTAAATTTTCTGCTTTACTGCTTAGATAGTCCGGATTAGAAAATAAATACAATGCTTTAAATTTTATTTTCTTTTCAATTAGTTCTTTTATTGTATATTCTTTAAATTCATTAGTAGGACAATGATACGACACCATAGTGTCATCAATTTCAAAATCTACCGGTAATTTATCATAATTGTCAATATCGACTGACAACAAATTAAATTTATAGCCTGTCCTAAGCCCGATTGTCGGGTATTCTGAAAATAAATAATCTTTAGCCCGATCCCATTTGCTACTCATATTGTCATTTTTTAAATTTCTTTTTCTATATTTAGGGATCGGCTCTAACCCCATATTCCTAAGTTTATCTACAATTTCTAAAAAATTATCATTTTTTTTTATGTCAAAAAGTGAATATTGATTAGGATCGTCTTTTTTCTTTGACTTCTTTTTTTCTTCTTTTTCAACACTATCTATTAATTTCCAGCACTCTTCTATATAGTAATTATAATCTAAATTATCGGGTATGCTGTTATTTTCGATATTGTTTACAATAATAGCATTATCCGAGTTAGCAAGCGAAATATAACCTTTCTTTTTACCTTTTATTTTATTTTCAGGGATTATTTCCTTTTTTCCGTTCTTACCGCCCCACTTCTTTATCACAGCACCGCCTGTTCCCTGTTTAGCAACATACCAACGGACAAAATCATCCACTTGTAAATCATTTTGGCTATAGATAAAATCTTTGGAAGATTTAGAATAATATAAAAATTCATGTAAATCTTTACAATTTTTAATTGTTTTTTCAGGTTCTATTCCCTTTGTGAAATAATCAATTAACGCCAATTTAACAATATTTATCTGACTTTTTGCAGCAATATAATCGTCTGTATTGATTGTAAAAATACCTTTTAACTTTAATTTTCCGTTAAAATCTTCCGATAAATAATTATTAACATCTCTTCTTACATAAGTTTTATATTCGCTTTTCTCTAATCCGAAACCTGTGGCCTGTTCCCATTCTTTTATTATGTTATCGAACTCATTTAATTTTGTTTGTTTAACTTTACATAAAACACCATCAGTATTAGCGGATATAATCTCAAATCCTTTTTCTGTAAACATTTCAATAAGTTTTAATAAATATAATTGCCCATTTATCGTTACTTGTAAAGTACATAGAGGATCATAAAGAAAAGAATATTGATCGTTTAATTTTCCGAAAGTACTGTTAAGAACGATTTTTAAACCGTTGGAAGTATTTTTATCTCCGCTTTTCTTTGCTTTAACTCTCATATCGAAAATTTCTTTATAAGTTGTTAAGTATTCCTCACCTAAATTTGAAGGGTAAATATTTTTATTAATCATTATAGAAGGGTAATAAGAAGTTACATCTACGTCTATTAATTTGTATTCTTCATTAGAATAAAATTTACCTTGTTTATCAACACTATGTAAACCGCCAATACCAAAGTCATATTGTTTTCCATTAAATTCAATTCTTTGTTTCACATTCTCATATTGTAAATTTTTACTAACTTCATCAATAGTTATAAATTTTTCAAGTAAATTATTCAAAAATGTTTGTAATTCTTTACTTTTAAATTCAATATCTTTGAATATTACTTGCCGCATTTGTATAATTTCACGTTCAGAACGTATTTTTTTAATTTCCCATATTTTTTTGCCTGTTTTTTCAGCATATCGATTAGCAAGAATTTCCTCTGCTACTTTCGGATTTTTAATCGTTGTTAATTCAGAACCAACATTAAATAAATTTTCTAATGTCAATTTACTCTCAAAACTACTTTTAACCATAGGCATATTATAAGCAATTAAAGTAATATTTATGTCATGTTGGTTATATTTAATTACTTCATCAAATTCTTTTTCTGTTAAATAGGTATCAAATTGATACGGTAAACTTTGGAGTGTTTTATAGTGTTTTTTAATTCCAAGTTCTTTTAACGAAATTCCACGTTGTGCATAAGAATTAAATATATCATAACTCTTTTTCCATGTATGAGGAGTATATTTCAGCCTATTATATTCATTTCGGCGATCTCCGTTTATAATTCCATAACTACATTCGTATAAAAGCGAGTTAGTTATTATTATATTATTATATTGTATATCTCCATCTTCGCTTATAGCAAAAGGAATTTGTATATATTTTAATATAATGTCGTCATACGAATAATTGTTATAACCTATTAATTCTAAATCTTTTTCTAATAAGAATTGTTTTAAATCCTGTATAGAACCATAATTTTTATAATCTTTATTATTAAATAAAGCGAATTCTTTTTTAATGGAACGATCAGGGTTAATGAACGTTACAAAGAAGGCATTAGGATAGATTTCTATATCATATACATATCTCATAATAAATTTCCTTTTTTTTTGTTTATTATGAGATATATCGAATTTAATAAACGGAAAACAAAGAAATTAAATTTATTTTATTTTTAAATTATTATTATTAGATATTTTAGAAGTAGGAACAATTTTATTATATTCTTTCATTATTTTTTTTAGGTCTGTATATATTTCGTGATAATCCATACTTGTTGTAATTGGTTCTTCTGAACCGTCGGTTCTATGCGTTTCAAAAAAAATTGAAACGCATACATAATCAATATTTTCCTTAAAACCATAAATTTTAATCTTTCTGGAAAGAAGATTAGGCGAATATACTATAAATAAAACAGATTTTTAGCTATTACCAATTAAATTATAAATTGGTAATAGCTAAAAAATAAACATGAAAGGATTAAAAAAGTGTTTTAGAGTAATCAATATTGGAGTATTGATTACTCCTTTAACAACACGCAATTTAATAAAACTTAAATTAAAGATAATAAAAATAGCTGTAAAAGTCAAATTTTTAAAAAGTTTTTATAATTCTGTTTAAAAATCCGATATAATATAATACAGTAAAGAAATTATAACTAATTTGACTTGTTATTTATATATCATAAAGGCATTACAGATTTCCTTGTTCCTTAAATCGGGTAAAGTTATTACATAACATTATTGAATTTTCTTTGTAATTTATTTATAGAAAAGATATATAATTTTAAATTTAAACCTTGTAGTCATTTTTTGCTATATATAAGCAAAAAATGACTACAGAATAAAAAGAAAAATTCCAATATAATTGTTAACTGGAAATGACACAAGGAGTAGAAGCGAGATTACAAAGATTTAACTTCATAAAAAAAATGACTACAAACCTTGAAAAGGAGTATCTATTCAATGTTTATATCTATTTTACGTGAATGTTTACTTTATAAATTAGTTAAAAAATCAGAAATTTCAAAACACTTAAAAATTTCTATTAGGTTTTTAAATTATGCTATTAGAGAACAAAGAGACCTAAAAAAATTTGAAAAAAAGTTAGTCAAATACCTTAAAAAACAAAAAAATTTGATTGAAAAATTGAATTTTGAATTAACAGAAGATAACATAAATTATATTTATAATTGCTTTATAGAAAACAAATTAACCGATAACAATGAATTATTAGAGTATTCCGATAACCGCTTATCTTTATCGACTATAAAAAATTGGAATAAAAAGAAATGGCATACAGAGGAGAGTAAAAAAACGATGTATAACACTTTAAAACACTTATTAGTTACAAAAAAGATAAGATTTAATAATATTTTATAAATAACTTCTTAACTGTTTTGCTTCTAATAAACGCCTTAATTCTATCTTATGCTGGTTTAATAAACTTGTAATTTTATTTTCAGACACTTTCAAAACCCTTGAAACTTCATTTAGCGTTAAGTTTTCAAGAAAATAAAGAATAAAAATTTTAGAAACGAGATTAGAAAAATTATTTTTTAAAGTATCTACTATTGTTTCTGTTATATAATTAGAATTATCTTCATAACTTGGGTCATGTTCTATTCGGCATTCCAATAAATCAATAATTTCAACATCTTGATCTACTTTAACATTAAGACTATTTTCTATAAAATAAATAGGATCTCTTTTTTTACTTACTTTACGTAGATAATCGAGAATAGACCCTTTCAGCCTGCTATAAACAAAAGCACTAAAAGAAGTATTAAACTTTAGTTTGTACCGGTCTATCTGCTTATTTAGTTCCATTAAGGCAATTTGATACAAATCGGATTTATCTATAAAGTTTGGCAGTGTTGTTTTAACATCTTTTACTGCCTTTATACATAGATGCTTATAAGTGGCTACCAAATTACCTTTAAGTTTTTTATTTTTTTTATATTTTTTCCATAAGTTTTTATCTTTCATTTCGACTTCCTTTATACGATATATATATAAATATACTAAAATTTTGGAGAATTACATATGATTAAAGATTTAGTAAATGATGTTATAAAAACGGATTTAATTAAACAAGCTATTTTTTTAGATAAACTGAATATTACAAAACAGTACTTTTATAAGTTTAGAAAAGGGGATTATGATTTTTCTTTACATAAAGAAAAAATTAAGCAGCTTGTAATTGAAATTTATTTCCAATTACAAGATATTTACTTATTATATTCTAACGAAAGCAAGGAAAAGATATTAGCCTTATTATTAAATCAAAATCTGACGACCTTAAGAGAATTATCTTTTTATTGTGGATTGTCCATTGGAACTATAAACAGATGGAATGAGATGAGACATTCGAAAGAAACTCATAAAAAATTAAAAGTAGGAATAAAAAATTTGTTAATTTACAAGATAAACACCTTTAAAGAAATCTTTAATCTAAGAGGTTTAAAGGTATCAAATTAAAGACTTTTATCATTTCGAGTATAATTCTATTACTTTTAATAAAAAGGTGCTTAAATGAAAGATATTTGCTTACGAAAATATCAGATCGAATGTATCGAAAAAATTCAACAGCATTTAAAAAGTAATAACTCTTGTATAGTTACTTTACCGACAGGAGCGGGTAAGACGATTGTTTTTACAGCATTATCCAAACAAACTTTTAATCGTGTTTTAGTAATATCACACAGGGATGAGCTTGTATTTCAAACCATAGAAAAAGCAAAATATTTTTATAAGGATAAAGATATCGGTATTGCTAAAGCGGATTTATGGGACGTGGACGGTAAAAAGATTATAAGTGCTTCGATACAGACTTTATATAATCGATTAAATCAATTAAAATTCACTAAGAATTTAGATGCGATAATTATCGATGAAACTCACCATTTTGCTAAAAACACTTATTTAGAAGTGTATAATAGTATTAAAAAATTAAATCCGAATGTAAAATTAATCGGATTTACTGCTACACCTTTTAGAAGCGATAAACAATCATTAATTCCATATTTTGGACAGTTGGTATATAATAAAGACATTAGATTTATGTTAAAACATAATTACTTAGTAAACCCTTTATTTGTTAGGATTGGTTTAGGAAAGAAAACAGAAGATTACTTTAAAGATATTCGTAAATTTAAAGTAAATGAGGATTATTATAAGTTAAATTCCACTATTGATTTAAATAAAATATTTGTAAATACTTTGTTGGATCGTTGTAAAGAAAGGCAATGTATTGTTTTTTGCGAAAGTGTGGAACATTCTATTCTTATAAATCGGTTGTTGAACGAAATTGGAGTAAAAAGTGAACATATAGACGGAACAACAGATAAATTTTTACGTAAACAAATAATTACTAATTATAAAAAAAATCAAATACAATATTTAACTAACTATGCTGTTTTGACAGAAGGTGTTGACTTGCCTAATACTTCTTGCATTGCTATTATAAGAAAAAGTGATAATTTACTTTTATATACCCAAATGATAGGTCGAGGTTTGCGGTTAAGTTATGAAACAGATAAAGTTGATTGTAAAATATTAGAATTTTATCAAACACCGAGAAATCGATTAGGGAATTTCGGAAAGTTATTTAAGATTAACAAACTTATTAAAGAAATGAATATTACATCAAAAGATTTGGAAGAATTTGAAGAGATTAAATTAGATGTAAATGACGAACTAAGCAATGATTATGAAGATATTATTTTAAAATTCAAGAAAGAGGATGAAGTTGGATTTATAGATGATGAAAAAGTAACTTTTTACAAACTAATTTTTAGGATGTTAAATTCCAATATTATGTTATGTAATTTTGAGAATAAGTTTATTATTATGGAAGAAAGTAAAATTAATTTATATAATGTCGCTGTTATACAGAAAGAAGGCTATAACTATAACCTTCTTAAATTAATAGACGACTTGGATAAAGACATTGCTTATTCAACAATGCTGGATTTGTACCATCAAGAACAAACTCACGATTTAAGTAAATTAAAATCTATGATTTACAAAGAGATTACAAATAAACAAATAGAATTAATTCGTAAATTTCCATTTAGGAATTTCTTAAATAAAAAAATTCAATTAAATTCTTTAAACCGTTATGACGCTTCTGCTCTCATATCTTACTTATTTTATATGAATTATAGATTAAAAAAATTATAAAAATACTTGACTTTTTTTATAATTTTTATTACCTTTTATTTATAAGTTTTAAGAAAAAAAAAAGCTAATTGGGATGATGTAGAAGCGCATATATTAGAAAATTTTAAAAAGTAAGGAGAAAATCATGTTAGCACACATTTTAGAAAGAATAGGAAAAAACATTAAAGATTTTGACGACCCGACATGGGGCTATTATTTCCCTGTTGTAGATTGGAAAAACAACATAATTGACTTTGTAGATATATCAGAGCCGGTTATGAGAAAGATAAGACAACATAAGCATTATAAGAATGCTTATTATTACCCTAAGTTCTTAGGTGATGACGAGCTATTGGATAAATATAAGGAATGGGTTGAGGATTTTGATATTGATGAATATGAATATGAAGCATATAACCATCAATATCAAATATCTTTGTTTATGGATTCTATTGATTATGATATAACAGAAAAACAAGAAAAATTATTAAAAGAAAGCTCTGAGGAGCTGGTCTATAATATTTTTAATGAGGTGTAAAAATGAAAGATTTAAATAAAATCTTAAAAATTTTAAACAAGATAAGTAAAGATAGTAAAAAATTTTACTATCTTGAAAATGATAAAATACTTTTTGTATCTAAAAATGATAATAATTATTGTGTTATTTCTTCTGATTTGGAATTAACAGAAGAAATAACAAAATTTTTAGATTATTATGAGTTTAAACAGGAATCAGAGCAGATTCCTGAATTTGAAAGTTCTTTATTTATAGAACAGAACGATCTAAAAAGTACTTTAAAAAGAGTTTTACCGGCGTGCAGCAAAGATGAAACTCGCAAGTTTTTACAAACCTGTAAGCTGGAGATTACTAATAATAATTTTCGATTAATCGCTACAGATGGGTATAGAATCCATATTGACGAATTTTATTGTGATAGTAAAATGGAAAGAGAGCTCGTAATAGATAAAAAAATATTAAATATTATTAAAACTACTTGTAAGAAAGGAAATTTAGAAATAAAATTTTTAAAAAATAATTTTGTGGAATTTAAAATTGATGGTATCTCTTTTATATGTCCGGATCAGACCGATAATAATTTTTTAGAATACAAGAAGATTATGCCTGATTATAATAAGTTTATAGAAATAGATCGTAACGACTTTTTTGAAGCTTTGAAAAAAATTGTAATGGACACTATTGTTTTGGAGATAAAAGAAAATTTAATAATTTCAGATGAAATTTTAAAATTAGAAGTTCCAATTTTAAATGGGGATTCAAATCATTTAAAAATTGGAATTTGTAAAAAATTTTTGATGGATGTAATCAAAAATTTGAAAGATAATAAAATTAAAATTGAGTTTACAAACGGTGTTACCCCCATTACTATAATACAAGATAATTTTTATAGTGTGATTGGACCTAGACGAATCGATTAAAAAAAAATAAAAAAGTCAAGTATTTTTATAAAAATACTTGACTTTTTTTATAATCTTTATTATATTTTATTTATAAGTTTTAAGAAAAAAAAAGAGGTAATATTATGAAAAAATTTTTAGAAATTTTTAAAATTAGACAAGAAGATATTAAAGAAATCAAAGAGTATATAAAAGAAGAACTCGATATTTGTAGAAATGAAACTCAAGTTATAGTAAGAGATGATTTGGAAAAGGTAATCGATAAAATCTATTATGATAAAGCACTTAACATTTACAATTACGATAAAATAGAGGATCTGTGGGATACAAACCACATCATAGAGAGCGATCTATTCACAGAACAGGAGCAGGTTAATATAAGAAAATACATCCTAAATAATTTAGGATATGAAGAACTTGATGATTATGATGATGGAGATATACCGGGTCTGAATAGGATAAGAGAACAGTTAGAACAACTTATAATGGATGCGATTGAAGAGTGGCAGGAGGAGGAGATTAGAAAATTTGATAGTGAAGATAAAGAATTAAAAGAAAAATATAAGAACAAAAGAAATTTCATAACTGAATATTTAAAGGAAGGGCAGATTGAAACTAATGCCGATATACAATTTGGTTCTTATAAGCATTGGAGTTCCGTCCCTTATATCGAGATAAATGGAAAAGATAAATTGTTTTTAGCATATACAAGTACCACGATTAATTACTCACAATACATAACCACAGCAGGAGAATGGACGTATGCGGAACTAAGAAGATTTTTAGATCATAGAATTTAATTTTTTATAATCTTATTATATTTTATTTATAAGTTTTAAGAAAAAAAAAAGAGGTAAAATATTATGAAAAAGTTTATCGATAAAATAAAAAGAATTATTGAAATAAATCCGGATGCAAAAAAAGCATTCGACGATTTTTTGGAAGGACTTCAAAAAAATATTAATCCGTCGCTTAATCAAGATGAAGCGATAGAAATGTTGGCACAGCATGTTATTACAAAACCAGTTTTCGAAGCTCTGTTCAAAGGTTATTCTTTTGTGAAGAATAATCCGGTTTCCGTATCAATGCAGAATATTATGACAATATTAGACGAAAACGCTATCGAAAAAGAAACAGAGCAATTACAAAAATTCTATGAATCAGTAAGGAAAAGAGCAGAGGGCATTGACAACGCCGAAGGAAGGCAAAAAGTCATTATCGAATTATACAATAAGTTTTTTAAAACAGCTTTTCCTAAATTAGTCGAGAGACTCGGTATTGTTTATACGCCTGTTGAGTTGGTCGATTTTATCATAAATTTTGTTAATGAAATACTCAAAAAGGAATTCGGGCGAACTATTTCCGATGAAAATATCAATATTTTAGAACCGTTCGTAGGTACGGGAACATTTATTACAAGATTATTACAAAGCGGATTGATAAAGAAAAAAGATTTGAAAAGAAAATACGAAAAAGAAATACACGCAAACGAAATTGTTCTTTTGGCTTATTATATCGCCGCCGTGAATATTGAAAACGCTTATCACGATATCATAGGCGGAGATTATGTCGATTTTAACGGCATTTGCCTGACCGATACTTTTCAGCTGTATGAAAGCGATGATGACTCTGAAATGTTCGAACATTTCAAAGAAAATTCAGAAAGAATACGCAAACAAAAAAAGAAACCGATACAGGTTATCATAGGTAATCCGCCTTATTCTAAGAATCAAAAATCAGCTAATGATAATGCACAAAATCAAACATATCCGAAATTAGAACAAAAGATACGAGATACTTATGCAGAAGCATCTTATGGGAAAGGACAAGGTTCCGGTCAAGATTCTTATATAAAAGCATTTCGCTGGTCTACGGACAGATTAAACCCGAACGAAAACGGAATTATATGTTTTGTCTCGAATAGCGGATGGCTGGACAGTATAAGTCTTGACGGTTTCCGAAAAACAATAGAGGAAGAATTCTCTAAAATATATGTTTTTAATTTAAGAGGAAATGCGAGAACAAGTGGAGAATACCGTAGAAAAGAAGGCGGCGGGATTTTTGACAGTGGTTCTCGAGCTTCCGTAACGATAACTTTATTAATAAAAAGCAAAGAGATTAAAAAAGAGAAAGCTGAAATATTCTATTATGATATAGGCGACTACCTGAAAAAAGAAGAGAAATTAAAGATTATCAAAGATTTTAGCAGAGACCCTTTAAATATGAAATGGAAACTGATTAAACCCAATAAATTCGGGGATTGGCTGAATCAAAGAGGCGATGAATTTTATAATTTTACAACAATTAAACCCGAAAAATTATTTGTGGATAACAGTAAATCTTATTTTAGTATTAGCTCAACAGGTATATCTACAAGCAGAGATGTATGGGCATATAATTTTTCTAAAAAAGAATTATCAAAAAATATGAATAATATGACTGATTTTTACAATAGCCAATTGGATGCTTTTAAGGAAAATTTTGAAGAAAAAAAGAGAAAAAGTAAAAAAAATTACAAATCTGATGAGAAAATGAAATTAATTAAAGATTTTATAGATTATGATGACAAGAAAATTAGTTGGTCACGTAAGTTATGGAGACAAATAAGAGCTGATAATAAATCAAAATTTACGGAAAAGAACATAAGAGTAGGTGTTTATAGACCTTTTTGTAAACAATATTTGTATTTTGAAGAAATAATGACAGACGCATTCGCAGAATTTTTTAAGATATTCCCAAATGACAATTTAGAAAATTTTGTTATTTGTGTAAGTACTAAGGGTTTTAAAAAAGAGTTCACACCATTATTTACAGATAATTTTACAGATACTCATTTATTAGATAACGGAACACAATGCTTCCCGCTTTATTATTATGAAGAGTCGTCAAAAGAGCAAGTCGATCTTTTTGAAGGAAAAACCAAATACGAACGTAAGGACGGCATCTCCTATTTTATTCTGAATAAGGCTCATCGTCAATACGGCAAAAATGTTGGTAAGGAGGATATTTTTTATTATGTTTACGGAATTCTCCATTCAAAAGATTATGTCGAGACTTTTAAAAACGATTTGAGGAAAAGTTCTCCGCATATTCCTCTTGTTGACGATGTGAAGGCTTTTTGGAAATTCAGCAAAGCCGGTCGGCAATTAGCCGAGTTGCATATAAATTATGAAAAAACCCCGCCGTATAAAGATTTGGTCGTTACGGGAGACGACAGCGGATTTTATACCGTTAAAAAAATGAAGTTCGTTAAGAAAGATAAAAAAGATAAGATAATTTATAATAGCAAAATCACAATCTCGAATATTCCTGATAAAGCTTATGAATATGTAGTAAATGGAAAATCAGCAATTGAATGGATCATGGATCGGTATCAATTGAAAACCGATAAGAAAAGCGGGATTACTAACGATCCTAATCTTTGGTGTGAAGAGATCGGCAATCCGAGATATATCCTTGATTTGTTGATGAGCATCGTAACCGTCAGCGTGAAAACCGTCGATATAATTAATAGTCTGCCTGGATTGAGGTTTTAATTTTTTATAAAAAAAGTCGAGTTTTTTTTATAAAAATACTTGACTTTTTTTATAATCTTTATTATATTTTATTTATAAGTTTTAAGAAAAAAAAAGAGGTAAAATATTATGAAAAAGTTTAACGATTATAAATTAACTAAAAAGTTTTTAAAAGAATGTTTAGAAAAACCCATGGTATGTAATTACTATGTGGACGAGAAAATCAATAGACTTGTGCATTTTGCTTATAATAAATTGGATCTGTGTGGTTTAACGAAAAAAGAAAAAAATCAGGAAGTAATCAATTTTATTTACTCGCATTTGAGCGAGTATGACGACATTGAACATGGGGTCGCCGAGGTAAACGACTATTTAGAAAACAATATATTTTAAAGTTTAATATTTATGCCTTCTTTTTAGAAGGTATATTTAAAGGCTTATACTTAGTAAGTCTTTAAATATGCTTTTTAAGCATAAATAAAAATAAAAAAAAAGAGGTAAATTATTATGAGAAAAATAAATAAAAAAGAATTAAAAGAAATTATAGAAAACCACAATATGTGGCTAAAGAGCGAAGGAGCGGAAGGACAGCGGGCGGATTTCTCAAATGCGAATTTAAGCCATAGGGATTTATCAGGTGCGAATTTGGCAGGTGTGAAATTTACAGGCGCTGACGCAACATGCGCTAACATATCTGAATGTGACTTAAGATATATCGATTTTTCAAATTCGGATTTAAACTATACCGACTTTACGAATTCGAATTTGACCGGTGCGAATTTTACGAATTCCAATCTTAACAATGCGCATCTGACCGGTGCGAATTTAGAAGGTGCGGATTTAGAAGGTGCGGATTTAAGACATGCCGAGTTCAACTTTTCCGATTTGAGTAGTGCTAATTTGACACGAGTTAAATTTTCTCGTGTAAAATTAAATTTAAATTGGCACGAGGAGTATCCCGCTTTCTTGAATTGCGGTAGCAAGTTTAGAAGTATAAGTTTATCCGATCCGGATTGGACGGATAAAGTAAAACGACAGATAGATAAAATTTTATCTGCCTATAATTTCGAAGCCTTAACAATAATCCCGCCAAGCTCGGCTGCAATGGCGTCATATACGAGCATTTATCTTACAAAAAAGATAAAGGATATCAAACTACAGATTACAAAAAAAGTCGAAGGTGAGTATAAACTCGGCGAAGTTGTCGATTTCAACAAAGAAACAGAAGTGGAAAACCCATTTGACTACAGTCATTGTTCTAATTGCCGATACGGAAATTTCCTCGACGCCGGCGGTTGGCACTGCCGATACAGGAACTACATAGATGCTGGGTGTTGATCAATTTTTAGCTTCTTACGAGGCGATAGAAACGTTTCAGGACTTTATAGAAAGAGGGATCCGAAAAAATCATAAAAAAGCTGCAGGAAAGAGGTAATTAAGATGGAAGAAGTAAAAGAATTTATACAAAAAGCGAAAGAATTTTCAGAAAAAAAAGAATTTAAAAATTTCAAAATTTTAGAAAAAGAATTGGATTCTATGATTTTATTGGTTAATAAAATCATAGAAAATTTGGAGGAATTATGAATAATATAACTAAAGTTTTAGAAAGTTTTTATGAATTTAAACAAAAAGAAGAAAAAAAATTAGAAGAAATTAAACAAAAAGAAAAAAAATTAAGAGAAAATAAAAAAGAAATTTCCAATAATTTGGAAAAAAGAAAAAATGAAATTCTTCTTTTAATGAAAGAAAACAATATGGACAGTATTTTGACAAAGGATGGTGTTGAGTTTACAATCTCCAAGTCAAGAAGGGCTGTTGAAATTATTGATGAAGAGAAATTAAAAAAAAATGAAAATTTTATTAAAATCGAAATTATGAAATCTAAAATTCAGGCGTATGCCAAAGAACATGATGGCAAGTTGCCTGATGGAGCAGAATGGAAAGAAACTGAAAATTTAATTGTAAAGCGACATAATCTTATAGAATAACCTCTTTTTTTATTTCATAAAGATTATAAACCAGTTTTCAAATTTGAAATTTTTGAAAACTGGTTTTTTTTTAAGCCTTCCTTTTGAAATTCGACGATAATAAATTTCATGAATGAAATCTTTAAAAAATATAATAAAATTTCAGATTTGAAAAATGAAATTCTTGAAAACTTTTATATATTTGTTCACTTTATGAACATTAGAAAAGAAAATAAAATTTTAATTCCAAAAAATGGACTTTATAAAAATTTATGTTATAACCTACAAAATTCCGAATCCGACACTATGATTTTACTTCCAAGAAGGCATTTAAAGACTTTAATCGCTTCGCTGTATGTTACTTGGTATGTTATTAAACATCCAAATAAATCCGTCCTAATCATGACTGACACTCGCCGTAAAGGTATAAAATTATTAAATGGGATTAAATCTTTTTTTATGCGGCATGATGCTTTCAAGTTTTTATTCCCTGAACACAGTTTGAGTTATAAAGGTAATAATGAAGACACTCTAACTTTAAATTCGAGGACTACTTATGCCAAAGAGCCGAATGTGGCTGTTTATGGTATATTACAGCCAATTCAATCCGCCAGAGCTGATTTCATATTATTGGAAGATATCGTGAGTGATGAATTTGTAAGGTCTGAAGCTAATCGAGAAATGGTAAGATATAATTTAGAAAGTTTAAATGCTATTTTAGAAAAGGATTCTAAGAAAGTTGTTACAGGCACACGGTATACGATAGACGATCCGTATCAGGACATTATAGACGAAAACGATCAATTTGGCGGTTGGAATATAATCCAGGAAGGTGTTTATAAAGAAGACGGCACGGCTTTGTGCGAAGAGGTTATGTCTTTGGAAGAAATAAAAACTATACAAAGAAAACATTCAAAATTTTATTTTTCTTCTCAATATTTAAATGACCCTATCACAAACGATATCAATATTTTTGAGTTAGACAAATTCGGCTATTATGAACAAATTCCGACTTACGATTATGTTGTCATGGGGGTGGATTTAAGCGACGGGATAGGAAAAGATAGTAATGCTTTATCTATAATAGGATATAAGAACGACACTTATTATCTATTGGATTGCTATGCCAATAACAGAATAGACGCCGAAACTTTTTATTTTAAAATTCGTTATTATTTTGAAAAATATCCACGAGTTTTAAAAGTTATTGTGGAGGCTAATCGTTCTGGGAGATCTATTTTAAGAGATACTTTTTTAAGATTAGATCAAAATTTTAATTCCAAAATTCCATTTGAAGGAATTTATAATTCCGAACCAAAAAATGTTAGAATTCATAAACTTCTTCCGCTTTTAAATTCTCAAAAATTGCTACTTCGAAAAACTTCCGATAACTTTAGTAAGCTCGAAAGTGAATTTTTACATTTTAGTTACTTAGATAAAAATAACAAGGATGATTTACTAGATAGTGTTACTTTTAGTATAAATTATTTGGAAAGAGTTAACACTGTTAAAAATAAAGATCATAAAGGATTTAAAATATATGGCAGATTATAAATCGTTATTACAGGAAGGTTTGCAGATTGGTGTTGCTAATACTTCTCCTGCTATGGATGGAGAGGTTTTAACCGCACAAGATTTAAAAGATATGGTAGAATATACAAATACCAAAGGAAACAAGCCTTATATCGCAATTGGACACGACGGTGTATTTGGTAATGGGAGAGAAAAAGCGGTAGGTTGGATCGATCCGAATTCTTTGGAATTTAGAGAGAACGAAGGTATTTTATACGTAACACCTGAAAGCGTTTCAGACGAGACAATACGATCAATTGAGAACGGCGAGTATAGCAAATTAAGCATTGAATACTCATTTACAAATCCAAAAGATATTGAAATATACGATAGCACAGGAAATAGATTGAGTGATATTGAAGGAATTTCTCGGTACTACATGAGCAAGTATGCTGACGATACGGGGTATATAGAGACTATTTTTGAAAGTTATGATACTAACATATATGATAAATTAGGAGATAGATTAGAACATAGAGATGTTTTTAAAGCTTTTCTAAACGGGGTTGCTATACTTGGTAGGAAAACCCCAGCTTATCCACAATTTAACATATCAGAAAAAATTCGGCATTTTAAAGATAATTTAATAGTAAGATCGAATTCAATTTCGATAGAAAGTTTTATAACGGAGGGAAAAGAAGTGCTTATAAAAGAAGAAAAAAAAGATAATTCCGAATTAATAGAACAAAAAGCACAAAAAACTGCTGTAGCAGAGAAAAAGAAAACAAGTTCTATTAATAGTGGTTTGAGAGACGTATATGACGATAAAATCGAGGCTTTAACGAGAACCATAAAAGAAAAAGAAAAAGAATTAGAAACTTTGCAAGTTAAGAATGAAAATTTAAAAGAAGAAAAATTAGAACTCGAAACAAAAGTTAAAAATTTAGCATTTGATTTAGATCAAGAAAAAGTTTTTAACTTATGGCTTCATTACCGTTCCACTGGGCAATTAAAAAGAGAAGAGTTAATTTCTAATGATTTTAATTTCGATAAAGAATATGAGGAATTGAGAAGTATTGTAGACCCAGCAGAAAAGGCGATTAGAGAACATGAATTGAATAAAAAAGCTATTTGTTCGGGGAGTTTTTTCCAAGATTTCCATCAAGGAAACTCCGAAATTAAAAGAATTATGGTTAGAAATATCGAAAGAAAAGAAAAAGTAATTCCTGAACAATATAGATACGGTAAAGCGCAGTCTGAAATAAATAAAATAGTAAATTTAAACAATAATGCTGATAATACTTACGATTTAATATATAGAACATCGAGAGAAATGGCTAAGAAAGAAGGTATAAATATCAAATCGGCTGATTTCGATGTTGAGTATTGGAGAGCAAAAGCAAGAAATAAGTTAAGAAAGGAAGGTAGAATATGAGTTACACAGGGAACAGTTCTGCAACAGTTGTAAGAACTTTTTTAGCTGCAACAGCTGCTATAACACAAGGACATGCTGTAGCGACAGCGGGAACAGCGACTGCTTCGGGAGTTGGAGATATTAAAGGTATCGCTGCGGCGGATTTAGAAATTGGAGATGAAGTAGTTTTATATCCAATTAACGAAGTTAGACCTGTTATAGCGGGTCAAGACAGTGTTACAGTTGGTATGAAATTAACTTCGGATGATGGTAAACTAATTGCTGCTACAACAGCGGGCGACGTGGTTATAGCTATTGCTATGGAAGCGGGCGACGATGGAGACGAAATAGAAGCATGGATAGTAGCACCATACGAATTAGGAGCTTAATAGGAGGAATAAATGGGAACAATTACAACTTTAGATAAATTTAAAAGTATCGCCGATCCTGATCTAAGTAGTATATCTACTAAATATGTTGGTTATGGATCGCAAATTTTAAGAGCTGTTGCACCAATTTTTATAAGTAATAAAGATATGATTACGGATAAAAAGTTTGTAACAGATAGTTTAGACGGTCAAAATGTTATCAGACCGAGATTGGCAAAAAGTGGATTTTCCACCATCACAAACGAAAAAGTGTTTATAAATTTAGAAGAAAGAGTTCATGAAAGTCGAATGGACCATCGAGAATATGATGAAGATCCTGACGAAATTGAAAGTGTTGCTATACAAGCATGTGCTTATCCGCCAATTCAGAGTATGATTTACGAATTAAATGCTTTAATGCAAGACGATAGTAATTATGTTACAGCGAGAGAAGTCGATGTAGACGCTACAGGAACTGCTGCTAACGATTGGACAGCGCCTACTACATGTACACCTTTAACTAATATTAGATCTGCTTTTACAAAATTTATTGCTTCGGCAAGAGTTTTAGAAAGCGATCCTAACATGAAATTAGTAATAAGCCCTTATTTGGCGGGTTTAGTAGTCAATTCAGACGAGTATAAAACAGAAGTAGCAGCGAGAGACATTTCCGAGCCAACATTATTAAAAGATAGATTAGAAGCAGTATTAAATAGATCTGTTATTTTAGCAGAAGGTTGGTATTACGGTGAAAATGGTTCTGTTCTCTTTACTACAGATGCAACTTGCCACGTAATATATGTTGATGAACCAGTAGGTGGACTTTCCAACATTACGAGATTTAGAACGAACGAAAGTACTTTCCTAACAGGAATGAGAGACTTAGAACTCCCTATGCCTCCTGTTATGCAAAGAATAGGAGAGGATGAGATATTTAATGTTTCTGCTCCTATTATAGCAACTTGGAAATATGCGGGTAGAGACGGCGTAACAGAAATCAACATGGCTTCTCTATTAAGAGGAACTGTTTGGATACACGATTTAAGCAAATTGGTAAGACTAAAAGACATAGTAGCGTAAGCATTATGACAATAAAAGAGATTTTCTCAAAAATCAAAAATATCTTCATAAGGGAAGCTGACAGCGAAATGCTGTCGGTTTCCGATTTAAAACCTGAATATAATGTAAATAGACAACAAATTAAAAATATAAGATATGTGTTTAATCCTAATATCTATATTAAAACCGAATTAGGTTATTTTATTGATTGTCCCGACCGTTACAGAGAGATATACAGAAGTAATTATCAATTTAGATCGGCATTAGATCAACGAATTCGTAGGGTTAACTCTTTGGATATTGAGTTCCAAGAGGCATTTGAAAAATATAACAGTAATAAAAAATTGAAAGTTAAAAGAATAAATAGATATATAAAAAAACAACTCGAACGTATAGCCGGTTATAATCACAGAACGGGTTTGTTAGAAGGTTTTAATAATACAATAGAACAGTTATGCGACGCTTTTATAGTTGGTAAATCTATACTCCAAATAATATATAAGACGGATCAGGATGGTAATTACGACCTTGAAAGCGGATATTTCGAAGTAGAAGAGTTGCAGTTTTGTAATTCCGATTATTTTGACTTTCTTTCTGACACCAATGAATTGGTTTATATAGACGAATATGGAAGTTATGAAATTCTTAATCCATTCCAATTTTTAGTTTTTGCGAATAAAGGAAACTATGTAAATCCGCATGGGTTAAGTGAAATAGGCGAAAGCGGGTTTGATTTACATGTTAGGCTGTTACAATTATGGGACAAGTATGACGAATATAGCGAACGAAACGCTTATAATTCTTATGAAGTTGTAGCAAAAGGTTATGAGAACAAATTGACGGGTGTTAGAGAAAGTCCTGATTATCGATTGGTTGAAAATGCGATAGAAATGGCAAAAGAGATAAGTAATGGCTGTGCTATTGGACATTCTGATGATATTGAAGTAAAACAAATTCCGAATTCTAATAATAATTTTAACTTTACAAATTCGATTGAATTGATTGAGAGAGCAATAACCAAACAGATTTTAGGTAACACAACGGCTTTACAGAATTCCGAAACATACAGCACACAAGGCGTTGGTTCTATTCATGAACAAGCTACTGATGCGATAATAGAGGATAGTGCTAAAAATATTCAACAAGTTTTAAATGAGCTGATAGTTAAGTTATTAAAACTTAACGGTTTATATGATGAAGATATTGAATTGCCTAAGATAAACATCAAATATCAAGAAGATGTTTTAAATTTGAATGAATTGGAATATGCTTTAAAATTGGTTGATAAAGGTGCGCCGGTTAACATTTATGAACTTATGAAAAAAGCTAATTTATCTGTTCCAAATGGATTTGACGAAACTTTAACATTTAATAATTTGAATTTAAGGAGTAATAATGATGATGAACAAGAAGCAATTAATTGACCGCTTAAAACAGCGTGGATATTGGCAAGGTAAAATTAATTATGTGAAAAAAGTTATTGATGATTTTGTTGATAATAAGAAAAAAAATCGTTATAATTTAACAGAAGAAGATTATAATAAAATTATAAAATTATGTGAAAGACAATTAAAGAAAAAAGAAGTAAAGAAAGTAGAGAAAAAAGAAGAAAAGAAAAAAGAAGAAAAGAAAGAAGAAGTAAAACCAATATTTAAAAATAAAAAGGCTTAACTATGGGTTCGGGAAATAATTACAGTCCATATATACAACTTTTTACAGTTTCCAATACAAGAATTCCGAAAGGATATGTTATAAATGAGGATGGAGACGGTTTAGCAGATACAACCAACGGCGTTTCGGGAATAGCACCTTATGATATTGAAATTGGAGAGCCTATTATTGTAGTTAGAGATTATGAATTCACGGTTGGTTATGCTTCTGCTAATATAAATAAAAATTCTATTGTTACTGTAGATACAGATGGCAAAATAACTCCATATATAGGCGTTGGAGATAAAATAGGGTTAGCCACACAGTATATCGCAGCAGATACTTACGGCAAAATTTATACTTTTCCTATTTTCAGAATTTCAAGCTCTGGCGGTGCTGGATCTACTGCTTTTTTAGGTCTGGACGACACCCCAAGTTCTTATGTAGGAGATGGTGGTAAAACATTAGTCGTTAATGCAGCAGAGGATGCGGTAGAATTTGTAGCTACTCCATCAGGAGAGAATAATACCGCTTCCAATATTGGAACATCGGGTGTAGGTTTATTTGATGGAAAAGTTGGTATTGATTTACAATTTAAAAATATTAATTCGGTTCAATCATCTATAAGCCTCACTGATGATGTGGTTAATAATGAAGTAGATTTGGATGTAGATATAAACTCACTTTCTTTAAAATCTGATTTAATTTTAGCTGATGAATTTATAATAAGTGATACTGAAGATACAAATTTATTAAAAAAGACAAATTTATTTTCTATACAAAAAGATAATATTATTACAGTAACGGAATTAGATTTTTCAGGCGGCGAATACACTGTTCCTGCGGCGGATATGGGAAAATTCATAATCGTAGATTTGGCTGCAAGTGCGGGCGATAGAACTATAAAAATTCAAAATGCTTCTTCTGCTACAAAAGGTTTATCTACTATAATCGCATATTGTAATGGGTCTGTTAATTTAACTATTACAACTGTCGGTGGTACGCAATTGATTTGTAGTCTCACTTCCCAAGAATTTAAAAAGAGTTTAGAAGCAATAACCGTTACTGATAACGAAACCGAATATATAATAAAGCAAGATAGTCGTATTAATAAGAATTCGGTTGATGTTTTGGCTTGGAATGAAGGCGTTACAGAGGTTTTGACATTAGAAGATGAAAGCAAACATTTTTTTAGCAGTACTAAACTTAGTGGAAGCAGTATAACAAAAAATGAAGTTGCGGGAACTGTCGATATCGCACAAGGGGAGTGGTATTTAAGATCAACAGATACTTTGGATGGTGATCTTAAACCCGCCGTTGTATCAGCCACATCTGGTCTGTCTATACCTAACAATAGTACTCGTTATATAATAGCCGATTATAATGCTGGAACACCAAACCACAATATAGCATCTGACATCGACACTATCCCGTGTCAATCTACTTGTGTTGATGCTGTTGTAAGTCGAGTTAATAGCAATCTGGATGTTGTGGAGTTAGGCAATTACGCTGTCGATTTTTTTGGAAGATATGCACGTAAAGAGGCTGCAACTAATTGGTTTGAATATGGCGGCGGTTTACAATTAAGCGACGAAGGGAGTAGGCAATTCAAACTTACGGCTGGTGCTTTATACATAGGAATTAAGCGGTTTGATATCCCTGAATTCGATATGACTGGTTCTGATACATTTACTTATTATTATAGGGATGGTTCTGGGGGTTGGACAGAACAAACAGCACAAACACAAATTAATAATACACAGCATGATGATGGTTCTGGAGTATTACGAACAGGAACTACGGGTAAATTTTACACTCACCACATTTATGTTAGAGTTAATTCACCGACGGAATTAGCAGTTATTTTTCCTCAAACGGAATATGAGACACTTTCAGAAGCGAGGGCAAATTCAGGTATTCCTGGTGTTGTGCCTTCATTTGGTAATTCTTTTTCAACCGGACGATTTGTAGGAACAATAATAACAAGATATAATACTGTGCCTATGGAAGCAAGAACACCGTTTGGCGAAGTTTTAACCTGTTCTACTCCTATCGAACATAATGACTTAAGTGCTATTCAGCTGGCTAATACATCTGTTACTTACGGACATATAGACGACCAAGCACAAAGTATTTATGGTTTAAAATCTTTTAATGACGGAATAGCCACTAAAGGCTCTGCGACGGCACCTTTGTCTGTTTTAGCTAACGATGTTGGTGCCACAAGTGCTTATCTGATTGGTCGAACTGCGGACGATTTATCTAATGTCTATTTTAGGAATAACGCTAACACTTCTTCAACTGGTGCTATAGAAGGCGGAGATGGTACTTTACGATTTTATTATAGCGATGGAACTCTTACAGAAGGCATTAGGCTTGATGATAATGGTAGAGTAGGAATAGGAAGAATACCCACAACAAATGCTTTAGAAGTAGAAGGAACAATTGGAGCTACAAATGCTTTTAACACAGGGTCGGCTGCGCCGGGTACGAGTAGTTATGGAACACTTATAAGATCTTCTGATCCTTTTTTATGTTCTGTTGAAACTACAAGTGCGGTTGCTCCTTATAAAATCGCTCATTTTTATGGGGATCAAGGACAGATGATTATTCGTGGAGATGGCGATATAGAAAACACTAACGGGAATTACGGCACTATTTCGGATAAAAGACTAAAAGAGAATATCACACCGGCAAGAAGGAATTATCTTGATGATTTAATGCGATTGGAATTAGTTAATTTTAATTTTAAAGGTAAAACTCAAAAAAATATTGGTTTAATTGCTCAGGATGTTGAAAAGATATTCCCTTCTTTAGTTAAAACGGGTTCGTGCATGGAAGATGGCATTAAAGATAAAAAGACAATTAAACAATCTATTTTTATTTATTTACTTATAAGTGCTGTTCAGGAACTTAATAAAAAAATTGAAAACTTAGAGGCTAAAAAATGAAAGAATTTGAGTTAAAATTAACAGAAAATGAACTTAATTATGTGTTCTCATTACTTAGTGAGAAACCATTTAAAGAAGTTTACAGTTTAATTAATAAAATTCAAAATCAATTTATAAAACAACAGGAGGAAAAAAATGGCAGTTGATCCAACAAGTTTTTATATCTCTCAAACAGAGATAGACGCAAGAATTGACACATTAGTGAGTGGTTTACATACTAAGATAGATGCAGCAGCTTTACTTTTAACAGAAGATAGTAACGGTTTTGTATCTGTTACAAGCGGTTCAGCAAGTCAATTCAATAACAATTTAAATTTAATTAAAAATGATTTTAAATGGTATAAAGATTTGAGTAATTTAGGTGAAGTCTTTCGTTTGAAAGGAGCTTATGCTGATGACTACTCTTATTCGGCAAAAGAATGTTATATTTTAGATAAAGCGGAGGCACAGCAGTAATGAATAAATTTTTACTTATAATTATGATTATTTTATGTGTTTTTTCTATCGCAACTGTGATTACGGCACAAGATACAAATAGTGAAGATACAGAAGAGACTGAAAACTTTTTCGATTGGAAAGAGATTATTGGTTATATAATATCTATTATTGTCATAATAGCGACTCAAATTTTTGGAATAAAAATTGGATTTGATAATAAAAAAAGATTAACAGAATTAAATTCTAAGATAGGTTAACATATGTATTGTAGTATAGAAGATGTTAAAAGATACGATTATAACGACATAACAGAAGATGTTAATGATGATGAATTGTTAATACATATTGATATGGGATCGGCGGAAATTGATTATTATTGTAAGAGAACATTTGATGTAAACGCCGTCCCTTCTTCTGTTATGAAAGCTAATGCTTTATTGGCTATTTTGTTTTTAGATCGTACTTATAATGCTTTTACAAATGCACAAATAAAAAGAGAAAAAATTCAAGAGATCGAAACTGAGTATTTTCAATCGAATTCGGAAGATACAAGTGAACGAATTCCGTTGTCTATAACAAGATTATTAGATCCATACGTTAAACAAAACAAAAGTTTTTTTGTTAAGGAAGGGTAAGAACATGAGCAAAGATTTTATTTTTGAAAAAGAAGAAAAAAAAGAAGAAAAAAAGAAAGAAAATAAACAAAAAAAATATTTAATTACAGGAATTAAATCTTTTTCTTATAGGAAAAAAAATAAAACTTTTTCTATAAAAAAGGGAGAGAGCAAAGAAATCGACGATAACTTATATAAGGAATTAAAAAAAATTAAAAATTTCCAATTTTTAGTAATGGAAAAATAATGAACGAAACTTTATTTAATAACAGGAAGCAGTTAATTACGATTAACAATTCTTTTAACATATATGCGATTGAAGTAAGAGGGAGCGGGCTTTTTTTTATGCCGAATGATAGAATTGGTGAAAATTCGGATAAAAAATATTTTTACATTAAGTTGGAAGATAAAGATTTGATTAATATAGAAGATGAAATCACAAGTTTAACGGATAATCTGTATCTAATAGAGAAAATAGATGATAATAATGCTGTTTTTACAGGTTTAGTTAGAATAACAGCACAAAGTAGGAAAATGTTAAACACGGGACATTATGGAATATGATTAATATACAAATTGATAAAAAAAAATTAACATCTTATTTAACTCGACTGATAAAATATTTTGACAGTAAACAACTAAAAACTTTATCTAAAATTGGAGATAGGAATACGATTAATACTTTACAAAGACTTAACATTACAAAAAAAACTCCAGATGGAAGCCCGTTCGCTCCTCTATCGCCAAAATATGCGGAGTGGAAAATTAAAAAATTTGGTTCTGCTAATATTGGTATATTAAGCGGTAGGATGAGAAATTCCTTAGGTTTTAGTGTAATGAATGAAGGAAAAGAAAAAATAATAAATGTTTACAATGTTGCTTTTAATTCTAAAGGTTTCCCTTATCCTTATGTATTTCAAGAAGGAAGTGTAAAACAACCCGATAGACCGTTTATGGGTTTTTCAGAGAGGGAAAGTAATATCTATGTGGATTGGTTAATGGAAGGAATTAAGAATGCCTGAAATTGATGATATAAAATTACAAAATATTTTTGATTTTACAGTACCGGAGACACACGAAGAAGAAATATTAAAATATATTTATTCAAAATTAAGTGAATTAGGGTTTACTGAAACAAGTTATTTTCTTATTGATGATGAAGGCGTTTCTATACAAACATATAAAGCTGATATGTTGCCATTTGCTACAGTTGAAAATGATAATTCAGTATTCACAAAAATAGGAAATAAAAAAACTGAATGGAGAGAAGTGGTTAAAGTTAATCAATCTTTTATTGTTAGATTTTTTAGTAATGATATTAGACAACTTTTTACAATTAGAGAAAACTTTTTAAGATCGCTTGTTGACTTCGGTTTTATGAGTGAAATAAGCAACGATAAGGCAGAAAATTATTTTTTCTTGGATATTGAAGCTGGCGGTCTTTTTAGTTATCAGAACATTTTTAAGATAAGGCAATTGAGAGCTTTGGCTTTCAAATTAAATTTTAAGTATAGAATTTTAAAAGAAGATACAGAACCGATTATAATTGTGGATGTCGCTCGTATTAATTCAGATCAACATAGCGACTTTGATTATGCGGTTGTGGAAAAAGATTAGGAGGAATTATGGCAATACAAGGTTTTCCTGCAGTTAATTTTACAATTACAGGAAAAAAGCAAATAACACCTGCAAATTTATTTAAGTCAGTTCTTTTCTTATTGGAAGGACAAGACGGCTATATATCTGCAGTAACAGAAACTAAAACAGGGACAGGAACTGTAACACCGGATGGAGACGTTTATGCTGATCTTGATGTTATTATAGAAATAGTATTAGGCGGCGATCCAGGAACAGCTACTTTCAAATATAGCATAGACAATGGTGTTACATATTCGAGTACTATAACAACGGTTGCTGGTTCGGCTATGAGTTTAGATAATTATGTAACAGGCGAAAGCACAGGTTTAGAAGTAACATTTGGCGGAACAGGTAATATAGCAGGGGATAAGTTTGAATTTTTTGTTAAAGCTGGTTTCAGAAAGAATGTTATAACAAAACTTACTGCTAATGATTTTGACACATTAGTAACACATAAACAATCACAAGAGTATCTAAATGCTTTTTTTAATGCTGATTTAGAAGCGAGTGAATGTTACATGATAGCACCACCGAACGATACAGCAGGAAGCATTACTGATACAACAGGAACAGTTTCGGGCGATGGTTCTATTGTTGTAGATGGCGATCCAAACCAAACAGCAGAATTAAAAATAGAATTTATTGAAAGTGGTGATATAGGAACAGCTACTTATTTATGGTATATCGACGATGTACAACAAAACAATACTCCTTTAACTTTGGCAGAAGTAGTATATTTTGACGCTCTAAATGTAACAGCTACTTTCACGGACGGTACACCTACAAGTAGTTTTGTAGCAGGCGATGTAAATACATTTGACTTAGTACCTACAAGTGCTTCGAATATTTTATTAAGTTTGACTGACAGTGTAGCAACTTTAACGCCGACGATTTTAAATAATGTAAAAAATAGCAATTTGTTTACTCATATTGTAATCCCAACATCAATTACAGCCGATGATCAAACTCGATTATCTTATTTGATAGATCAAAGAGAAGCTGTTAATAATTTTACTCAATTTGTAATGCAAGCAGAGGAAAGAGGCACATTATCGGTAAGTGCGTATGAGACGGCGTTACTGAATAAAATATTATATTTTAAAGATTACAGAGGTGCTATTACTTTAGACTATCTCAACACAGGAACAGCGTTAAATCCTATATGGACGCCTTCGAGTGTACTTTTCGCACAAAGAATTGCGAATTTAGAAGTAAATGTCGATCCGGGTAAACGTTCTTTGGGTGCTATGGATGTATTAGCACGAAAAGATGAAGAAAATTTACAGTTGATTGAATTAGCTTTAAACAATGCTGGTTATATAGTAACTCGATACACACCGAACAGTAACGGAACTTTTGGCTATTTCTTTGAAAATTCCCATGTATTAAGCGAAAGCGATAGTTCTTTTGTGAATTATATAGATGTAAGAGCTTTCTATTACGCTTTATATATAACAGCTTGGAAACTTTATAATCAACTTAATAATTCTATCGCCGCAACAGACGGCGTTCTAAGTGCCTTAGGTGAGACAATCAACGGGCAAGTGAGTGATGAAATAGGAGATAAGGTAGAAAGTTATTCCTTTAGTGTGTTATCAACAGCGGCAGAATTTATAAGTAATGGCTATATAGATTGTGATTTAACTGTAAACGGGTTAAACTTGATTAAGAGATTTGATGTAAATGCTCAATTTGTAAATTAGGAGGACTAAATGGCATCACCACAAAGTTTTAAGAATACAACTATTTTAATTGGAACAGAAGGAAATGTAAAGGAATATAACGCTTTAATTAGTGCTACAAGATCGGAAGTAAGTACCACACAAGATAAATTTTATAATTATCGTGGTGAAGAATTGGAAACAGGCGGGGGCACTATTGAATACGGTGATATGACACTTGTTTTTGCTGAAAGAGAGTTTGATCAGTTAAGAATAGATTTGGGAGCTGTCGATGGAGACGGTTTCTATCTAAACGATTTGACTGATTATCCTTTCACAATGACTTTGAGAATAGAGCCTGACAGCACATTCCCAACTGCTTCTAAAGAAACAGTGTATGAAGAATGTAGAATTAAAGGTTTTTCACATACAGAAATAGTAAAAGATAACGTTTATTTTACAACATCAACAACTATTTCAGTAAAAAATGTTAAGGAAAGACAACTTTAATTTATGGCAAATATAAAACAGATAACTAACAAAATGATAGATAAGATTAGAGGAAGGTTAAGCAATTCCTCTGATACTTATCTATTCATTAATTTAATACCATTTGAGGGAATAATATCTTTTCAAGAACCTGATATTGAAATTGAATATGAAAAGATATACTCACAGCATAACACATCGCCATTAGCAATTGTTGAAAAAAATAGAACTATAGGTGATGGTTCGCTTACAATTTTAGAAAGTTCTCTTTTATTAGCAAAGGCAGAAGGTTATGCTTTAAATTCTGAAATGGTAATTACAAAATTAATTGCTGGCGACCTTGTTAAACAGGATTTAAGGCAGTTGAAAGTATATACGGGAGTAATCCCAAAAGCAGAAAGCAGAAGTGAATTAATGGAAGGTCATAACGCTTTCACAGTCGATGTAACGTTAGAGTTTACAAGAGAGCCTTTCATTGTCGCTTTACCTATATAAAAATTAAACATTTGGAGAGTTAAATATGATTAAATTAAATGAAGAATTTATAAAAAAAGATGAAATTGAAGAAGCTAAACAAAAATTTAAAGATAATCCTAATAACAAGTTTAGAAGACTTGTTAGAGTGGAATTAAAAGACGAAAGCGATCCTGATATGTCTTTCGTAGGTTATTTTTCTAATGCACAAAGAACACAGATGAAAAGACTAAGAGAAAAATTTCCTGATGACGGCGGCGAACAGAACTGCGAATTAGCGGTTATGAATGCTGTTTACCCAGATAGACATGAAATGGCAGAATTTTCTGAAAATTATTATTTGATCATGATTAAAGCAGGATCGGAATTACTTAAAAATTCTGGATTAGAGACAGAGGGTAACTCAAAAAACTTATAGAACAATATAAAGAAGAATGCCCGTTAACCGATCTGTTAATAATGAAATATTTAGGTTTTTATTTGAAAGAAAAATATGGAACGATTGACATTTTTCAAATTGAGTTATCCGACGATGAATATTTAAAGTTAATAGCATGGACGGAGGTATTAAGAGAAGAAAGTAAACTCTATCCAATTTTATAAAATTGAGAGGATTTATGGCAAATAATTCAAGACAGTTTTCTGTTAATGTTCATTTTAAAACGATTGACGACGCAAGTAAAACAATTGATAAAATTAATAAAAGTTTAAAGAATTTAACAATGCCTAAAATGGATTATTCCAAATCCTCTCAAAGTCTTATCAATCTTGCCAATGCTAACAATAAGAATAACATAGCAACTAAAAAACACAGTACGTTATTAGATCAGTTAAGACCTCGACTTTCTAATCACGTAGAAGGTTTAGGAAATGTAGCGGTAACTTTAAACGGTCTTACGGCTGGAATTACATTAGCGGCTAATGCTGCTGTTAGTTTAGGTAAAAGTTTAGGCGAAGCGGTAAAAGGTGCCGGCAATATAGAAATGGCATTAGTGGAAGTATCTAATGTTACAGGGAAAACAGGCGACGAGTTGCAAATACTTAAAGAGATTGCGGTTGAGGTTGGAGAGGCAAGTAAATTTACTACTCGTGAAATGTTAAACGCTCAAAGAAATTTAGGTCAATTAGGCTTAATTACTGCTAAAACTACAACAGAAGCTATTAAAGAAATGACCCAAACTATTGCTGATTATGCTGTTGCTACAAATCAAACTATAGAAATAGCGAGTAGAGATGTAAGTGCTTTAAATCAAGCATTAGATGAACCAATCGGAGAAATAGCTGATAAAATGGTGTGGTTAGCTAATAATACTCAAATTGCTTATAAAGACATGCAAAATTTTTCTAAATTCGGTGGTTTAGTAAAAGGAATGAACCAAAATACAGATAGTTTATTATCTTTAACTGCTGCCTATCGTAAATTCACACCGTCGACAAGGTTAGCAACTACACATATAGTTAGTTTTGGTAATGCTGTTGGATCGGTTTTAAAAAATCAAAATAAAATGGCTGAAATGAGAACAATAGCAGAAGCGATTGGAAAGACTAACATCATAACTGACGCTAACGGCGATATTAGAGATATGGTAGACATAATTAATGATTTACAAAAGAGTTACACCGCATTAGGTTATACACAAGAGCAGATACAAGTTTCGTTAAGAACAATGTTTAATGCTCGTGCTGTTGGAGTATATATGGGTGCTGTTGGAGAAGGAATTGAAACGATACGATCCGAAAGAGCAAGGATGCAGATGGAAGCAGAAGGCGGTTTAAGAGACATGTCTCAACAGATGGCAGATACTTTTAATGGGTTAATCGCACGAATTGGCGGTATTTTAGAGAACATGCGGGATCGAATTGGTGAATATTTACTTCCTGAAATAAAAGAAATAGCAAAAAGTTTTATAGATACTTTGAATTCAATCGATATTGAGCAATTAGCTTCTTTTATTTCCACTGCTGTTCAGCCTGTGTTTAATGCTTTTGAACGCTTAGTTCCGTTATTAAACGATAAAATTATTCCTATTATTATGGATATTACAGAACGATCCACACCTATAATAGAAACGATAACAGATATTATTGAAACAATAACACCTCATATTGCCGATTTAATTAGCCAATTAACACCGTTAATAACGATTATTGGAGAAGTTATATCTACTGTTTGGAAAGGGTTAAAACCGGTTATAGATAATATTTTAACCTTACTTATCCCTGCGATTGGAGAAGTTGTAAACTTATTTAATATGGTATGGGACGCTGTTAAACCTATTGCGGATGTTTTTTTTACAATGCTAAACGACAGTATAAATCCGATTGTAAGTGAATTATTACCAATTTTTGTAGATAGTATAAAAACAATTTCGACTATTTTAAAACCCATTCTTAGCGTGATTAGTTCCATAAATAAAATTGTATCGCCTATGTTAACGATGATTACAAAACTATTAGGTAAAAAAATTGGAGCTGATTTAAAATTAATTGGGTTATTATTACAAGGAATAGGAAAAAGTTTAGAACCTATAGTATGGCTTATAGAGAAAGCAACACAAGGTTTTGAAATGTTGGCTGATCAATTATCCGGTGTGAGTGAAGTATTTGAGGACGGATTTTTTAAAGTATTTGATGAAGGCTTTAATTCGATGTTTGGGAAAGTTGGAGAGTTTTTTGGAATTATAGATAATACTAATGAAAAAATGAAAGAAAGTTTAGAACCAATTTTCGGGCAGGAACAAATCGAAAAAAGTGAAAGCAACTTAACAAAATTTGTAACTAATGCCGGTGATATAATTGGAAAAGCATTTAAAGGACTTTCTAATGCTATAACAGAATATAATGAACAAAATCTATTAAAAATGTTAACAAAAGTCGACAATGTTTATGCTGAGTTAGAAACGAAAATAGAAGATATTAATAATAAACAAATCCAAATTGGTTCAGATATGGGTAAAGCAAGTGAAACTTTCTATAAAGAGACTTCTAAACAATTAGAAGAAGTTGTAATGATAGAAGAGAAAATAGCAGACAAGAGAGCTGAGATAAGAAAAGATTGGCAAAGTAAAGTAATGAAAGCCGAACAGGGCGTATTTGAAGCACAAAAGAAATTGGAAGATTTTAGATCGGAATGGTACGATAAGCAAGCACAAAAAATAGCAGATTTGAATGATAAAATAGCTATGGAAACAGAAGAAGTAATGGACGATATGTTAAAACCACGTTCTATTTTAGAAAGCGAATTCGAAACATTATTTGACGGGCTAAGTACGGAACATTTTAAAGATCAGTTGTTTGACGATTTAAAAAGTGTTGAAAATCAGATCGGAGATGGATTATCTTTCTTAGAAAAGGCATTTACAAAAGATATACAAAATATCTATAGCAAATTAGAACAGGAAGTCGCTAAGGAAACTGATAAGCTATTTAAAACCTATTTATCAGACGAAGAATTATATGTTTTCGGAGACCTTGAAAGCCGTAAGGAAGCTATAAAGAATAAATTTCCAAGCATGGCGAATGATATATTTGCTGAATTAGACGATGTTGCACAAAAAGCAAAAATAAAAACAATAAAAGATTTAACATCTGATGTTAATTTAGTAGATGATAGTAAATTAAAACAGCTTGAAAAAGATAAATCAGATTTGATGAAAATGAATATCAAGGAAGATAAACAATATCAAAAATTAGCAAAATCTGTTGATGAATATCAAGATGAATTAGAAAAAATCTCTTCTGAAAAGTTTTTAGAAGAGTTAATTAAACAAGATAAAACGTTACAAGATTTGGAAGGTCAATATGCGGATTTAACAAGCCAATTGAGCTTACTAAACGTTAATTTCAATGCTTTAAATTCTAATTTTGAAAAAGCTGGTGATATAAATGAGTACATGAAGTCTTTGGAAGATTTTATAATGTTAGAAATTGATAAGACTAATCTGTCTACAAATCAGGATGCTTTATCGAACTTTATGAATATGTTTAGCGGCACTACTTCTAAGAATAGCATAAGCAATTTAACAATTTTTCAAAAAACATTAACAGAACTTAATACGACTTTTGGAAACTTGGCTGGGTCGAAAGAAAACGCTGAAGAAGGATTGAAAACATTAGTTAAAGTTAGAGAAGCTGTTATGGATGGAAATATTCAAACAGCCATTAAATCTATTTTTGAAGATACAAGCGGGTTTTTTGATGACTTTAATAACGTTATAAAAACAGGATTAGGCGAAATTGAAGGATTTAAAAAGGCAGTTACAAGTTTTACACCAGAAGATTTAAAAGCATTATCAGAACCTTTAAAAGAAGCATTGTCTGATGGAAATGTTTTAGATGATTTTTATAAAAGTTTACAA
>Ga0272441_10002687_pt1 | contig 35543 bp, 24 predicted proteins | sample SSMProp6N_FD_193582 | JGI IMG/M metagenome (GOLD analysis project Ga0272441, IMG submission 193582) | Marine sediment archaeal communities from Little Sippewissett salt marsh, Falmouth, MA, United States - SSM-Prop-6N | ecosystem: Environmental > Aquatic > Marine > Wetlands > Sediment ...
CGATCAGCCGCCCCCATTCGGGGGCGAACGGCCGGAACGGCGACGCCGGGCAGACCGGAATGCGCTCGATGATACACGCGTTTGCGTGTATGTTGTGGCCTTTGTTGTTCAGAGGACACAGAGCAGGATAGGGGGCTCTGGACACGCTCCCATCGCCCAGAGATTCACGTCTTGGCTTCCGATGCACCGGCGGAGGGATATGGGTCGCCGAGGTGGCTATCCGGCCGGAGTTTTCTCGGGCGCGCGGCGCGTGAACAGGACCCTCTCGACGGGGATGGGCTTGTCGGTGGCGACGCCGCGGAAGTCCTTGGGGGCCTGCGGCGATTGGGGAGAGACCTCGTCGACCTCGTTGCCCCATCGGCACCACCCCCGCCTCGCATGCCTGGCGAAGAGCTCCAGGTACGGGCCCGGGCTGCAGCACTCGATAATGTCGTAGAGTTGATCCGGCTTGCGGGAGTGTTCGCGCTTCCGCGAGACGATAATGTTGGTCTGCCGGCGCCCCGCCTCCCGGGTGCGCAGCCCGCCCCGAACGCCGAAGAGCACCAGCTCGGTGACGTTGCGGAAGTAGAAGCCGACGCCCCGTCCGTCCGGGCCGCCGTCTTTGCGGACCTTGAACCAGACGAGATTCGTCTTGTACGTGAAGCCCCATCGCCGCAGCACGTCCATGCCCTCGGCGATCAGTGCGTTGGGCACCCACAGGTACAAGTGGCTGTGCTCCTTGGCCAAGTGCCGAACGGGCAGGTCGGCGATCTCCTTCATCGTCATCGTCGCGTATCGGCCCAGCCGACGGTGTTCCGGGGCCATCTTCCCCGTGCGGTTGGAGAACCGCCACGGCGGGTCGGCCAGGATCGTGCCGAAGGTCCCGGAGAAGGAGTCGAGTAGATGCTCTCCGATGGGCGAAATGAGCCGCTCGTGTTCCTGGCTTGGCACGCTCAATCCTCCTCGTATACCGCACGCCCGATTCCGAATACCAGGATGGGACATCTGCCCTCCCCCGGCCGCGCGAACGTATACCGCCAGACGAGCGCCCCGGCCTGTCCGTGTGCCACGGCCGCGATCGCCAGAAACGCACTCAGCGCCGGAAACGGTACTCTCACCATTGCCTTTGCTCCTGAAGACGGACCGACAGGATAGACACGGCCATGTCGCCGGGCTACGAGTAGGTCTGGTGCTCCCGGCCCACCTGGCGTTCCCAGAGCCGCGCGTACGCGCCCTTGCGGGCGAGGAGGTCTTTGTGCTGCCCCCGCTCGACGACGCGGCCCTTCTCCAGGACGACGATCAGGTCCGCGTCCCGGGCCACGCTGAGGCGGTGGGCGATGATGAACGTGGTCCGGCCTTCCGCGAGGCGGTCGAGGGCCTCCATCACCAGGTGCTCGCTGGTGGCGTCCAGGTTGCTGGTCGGCTCGTCCATGATGAGGACGGCCGGCTCCTTCAGGAACGCCCGCGCGATGGCGACGCGTTGGATCTGCCCGCCGCTGAGCCCGACGCCCCGCTCGCCGACCTCCGTATCGTAGCCGTCGTCCGTGTCCAGGATGAACTGCTCGGCGTTGGCGGCGCGGGCGGCGGCGCGGATCTCGTCGAACGTCGCGTCCATGCGTCCGTACTGGATGTTCTCTCGGATCGTGCCCGCGAACAGCACGGGCTCCTGGGGCACGACGGCGATCGCCCGCCGCAGCGACCGCAGCCAGACGCCCCGCACGTCCTGCCCGTTGACGCAGACCCGCCCTTCCATGACGTCGTAGAAACGCGGCAGCAGGCTCATCAGCGTGCTCTTGCCCCCCCCGCTCTCGCCGACGAGCACAACCTTCGCCCCCCCCGCCGCCTCGAAACGGACCTCCTGAAGCACCACGGCGGGGTTGTCCACGGGGTAGCAGAACGAGACGTTCTCGAATCGCACGGCCGGGGCGCCGTCCAGCTCCAGGGGCCCGGCGTTGAGCTCGTCGGTGATGTCCGGCTCGGTGTCGAAGAAGTCGAACACCCGGTCGGCGGCGGCCGCGGCGATCTGGAGCCGCGTGTACAGCCCCGCGAAGAACTGCATCGGCTGGAGCAGTCGCCCGGTGTACATGAAGAACATCGGCAGGGCGCCGATCGTCGTCGCCCCGTCGCCCGTGGTGATGCGGTAGATGCCGAACGCCAGGACGATGGCCAGCCCGGCGAACCGCGTGATCTCCGAGGCCGAGTGAAGCAGCCCCGCCAGCAGCCGCTGACGCAGCGTGTGGCGGCGGAGCTCGTTGGCCTCGGAGAGCACCTGGCGGGCCTCGTGCGGCTCGGCGGTGAAGGACTGCACCTCGCGGATCATGCTGAAGCGTTCCTGCACCCTACCGCTCATGCGCTCGACGGTCTCCCGCTGGCGGCGCGTGGCGCGGCGCATCGGGCGGCGGAGCAGGCGCGTGGTGATTACGAAGATGGGCGTCGTCGCCACCGACACCAGCGCCCACTGCCAGTCCATCCAGAACAGGATCACCAGGATCACCGACGCCTGGAGGGCCGCCTGCGAGAGCTGGATCATGATCATGTCGAAGGCCTGCTGGGCCGCCTCGACGTCCGCCATGACCCGCGCGACGATCCCCCCGGTCGGCCGCTGCGTGTGGAAGCCCAGGCTCAGCCGCTGGAGGTGGCGGAACAGCCGGAAGCGGGCGTCGCGGATGGCGTTGGCGGCCGCCCGATGCGGGAAGTAGAACCGCCCCAACGACGCGGCCCCGTGGACGACCATCACCCCGGCGAGGGCGAGGTGGATCCACCCGAGCTGCGCCCAGGCCTGGTCGGCGGTCATCTGCCCGTCGACGAGCGGCTTGCCGATCTCGTCGATGACGTACTTGACGTACCAGGGCATGAAGAGGTTCAGGCCCATCCGCAGCAGGCCCGCAATCACCCCGCCCGCCAGCCAGGGCCAGTACGGCAGCGAGAACCCGAGGAACCGCCAGAGATTCCGAAGGCTCACGCTCTCCAGCCGAGCTTGTCTCGCTTCCGCCGCCACCGAACCAACTCCTGCCGCACGCCCTGCCCGCCCACGGACCGGTCCGCACGTTCGCCGTGCACCATCGGCAGGTTGGGCGCGAGAATCAAGCCCCTTGCGCGGATCGCGGCCTCGGCCTGCCGTGTGAGACCGGCGCCAAACGTCCTCCTCCCTGCCGTGGTCGCACGCGTTGATCTCCGGGGCGATGTGGGCGTTCGCGAGCTCCGCACGAATCGTCCGCTGCCGTCTCGACACGAAGAACTCATGGATGTCCCCGGAACGCAGAGGATAGCATACGAGTCACTGGCGTCACGCCAGCGATCTCAGAGTTGGAGTTTCCTATGATCTACCGACTGAGTACGCAGACTGCCGCCGTTACGGTGATCGTGTGTCTGGCCGGTGTGACGAGCGATCTGCCTGCCGGCCCGGAGGACACCGCCGCAACCACGCCGTCGTGGACCGCGCCCGACGCGTTTCTGGCGACGGAGGGCGCAGGCGGCGAGCTGGAATGGCCGACCGTGACTCCCGAGGCCCGGCCCGGGGCGTACTGGTGGTGGCCCGGCGGTGCGGTGACCAGGGAGGGTCTCACGTGGAACCTCGAAACGTACCGCAAGGCCGGCTGGGGCAATATGGGGGTGATCGGGATCTACGGGGTGCGGGGCGAGGAGGACCGGTTCATCGATATCTTCTCGCCCGAGTGGTTCGGTATGTTCAACCACGCGGTGGTCGAGGCGGAGAGGCTCGGCATGAACATCGACCTGACGCCCAGCTCCGGTTGGCGGATGGGCGGCCCGCACGTGAGGCCGGAATACGCCGAGCAGACCTTCGCCGTGAAGGACGGCCGGATCGAGGGCCGGCGGAACGGCGCGAAGGTCAAGCGTGCCGGGCCCGGCGGCAAGGGGCTTGCGATCAACCCGTACTCGGAGGCAGCGGTCGCGTTTCACTTGAGATGGATGGACGGGCATTTCGCCCGCGGGCGGGGCGCCGCGCCGCGCGCCTTCTACTACGACTCGTTCGAGAACCCGGGCAACTGGTGTCCCGAGTTCCTCGATGCCTTCCGGCGGCTGCGCGGCTACGCGCTGCAGGAGCACGCCGACGCCCTTGCCGGTCGCGGCGACCCCGACGAGGTCCGCCGTGTGATCTGCGACTACCGCGAGACGCTCTCGGACCTGCTGATCGGCCGGGTCCGGCAGCTCGTCCGCTGGGGCAAGCAGCGCGGCAGCGGCCTGCGGATGCAGGCCCACGGTGCCCCGGCCAATCTGCTGGACATGTACGCCGCCGCCCAGTTCCCCGAGACGGAGGTCTTCGGAGCGACGAAGTTCGACATCCCCGGCTACCGTCGCGATCCGGAGTGGATTCGGGCGGATCGGCAAAGCGACCTGGTCAATCGGTTCGCTTCCTCCGCCGCGCACGTGGCCGGTCGCAACGTGGTGATCTCCGAGAGCTTCACCTGGCTGCGGAACCACTATCATACGGCGCTTTCGCATATCAAGGCCGAGTCGGACAAGCTGCTGCTCAACGGGATCAACTGCATCTACTACCACGGGATCTGCTTCGCTCCGAAACGGACCGCCTGGCCGGGCTGGTTGTTTTATGCCTCCACCCAGGCGAACGCCCGCAACTCGATCTTCCGGGACGTGCCGGCCTTGAACGCCTACATCACGCGCTGCCAGAGCGTGCTTCAGGAGGGCCGACCCCACAACGACGTGCTGCTGTATTGGCCGGTGTACGACCTGTGGATGGGCGGCGGCACGCGCGAACTGCGATTCTCCGTGCATCATCCCGAATGGATCGACCAGACCCCCTGCGGAGAAGCCGGCCGCTGGATGATCGACCGCGGATACACGTTCGATTTCGTCTCCGACCGGCAGTTGCTGCGTACTCGTTTCCAGGAGGGATCGCTTCGCCCGGAGGGGGGCGGCGCGTATCGGGCCGTGCTGGTCCCCGCGGCGCGATTTCTCCAGGTCGAGACGGCTCGGCAGATACTCGACTTGGCGTCGGCCGGCGCGACGGTGCTCGTCTGGAAGGGCCTGCCGCAAGACGTTCCCGGCCGGCTGGATCGCGCCAAGCGAAAGGCGCGTCTCGACTCGCTGCTGAGCCGTCTTCGACCCGATGCGAAGGGCGTGGCGACTGTGGGCAAAGGAAAGCTCCTCGCCCATGACGACCTGCAAAGCCTGCTCGATGCGGCGGGGATCCGCCGGGAGCCGCTGGTCGATGACGGGCTGAAGTTCATTCGCCGCAAGAGCCCCTCGTACGCGACGTATCTCATCGTCAACCACTCGGCCAAGGCGGTCAACCGGTGGACGGCCGTCGCTTCGGCCTGTCGCTCCGCCGTGCTGATGGACCCGATGACGGCCCGCACGGGCGTCGCGCCGATCCGTTTGGAGAACGGCCAGACAAAGGTGCTCCTGCAGATGGAGCCGGGCGAGACGCGCGTGCTTCGCGCGTTTGCCGACAAGAAAGTCAACGGCTCGGCCTGGCCGGTCCGGCAGCCTGCGGCCGGGACGGTTCCTGTCCGCGGTACGTGGCGGATTCGATTCGTCGAGGGCGGCCCCGTCTTGCCGAAATCCCTCACGACGCGGAAGCTGGCGTGCTGGACGGAGATCGGCGACGAGGAGGCCGCCCGGTTCGCCGGCGTCGGCCGCTATTGCATTACGGTAAACCTGCCCTCCACGGATGCTCACGTCTGGTTGCTTGACCTGGGGGACGTCCGCGAAAGTGCCCGCGTCTGGGTGAACGGCACGCCGGCGGGCATCCTGGTGGCCCATCCCTTCCGCCTCAACGTGACCGGCCTGTTGCGGCGGGGCGAGAACGAGCTGGTCATCGAGGTGACGAACCTCTCGGCGAATCGAATCCGCGATCTCGACCGGCGCGGCGTGGACTGGAAGAAGTTCCACGACATCAACCTGGTCAGTCACCTGTACAAGCCCTTCGATGCCTCGAAGTGGAAGCCGAAGCCGTCCGGTCTGCTGGGACCGGTGACCTTCCGGAAGGAGCAACTGCCGGGAACTCCCCGAGACTCCCCATAGCGCGGTCCCGACACACGCATCGCGGCGGGCTGGGATGTCGCCTTGGTGCCATCGACCCGCAAACCCATCGAGAACCCGGTGTGGTGTCCCGGGAACGTGATGGGACCGGGCGCCCCCGCAGCGGCATCCCCCCTACTTCGCCAGCAGCGTGCGCCAGTCCTTCCCGTCGGCGAGCCAGGCGAGGTTGAAGCGGGCGACGGCGATGGTTTCGTAGAGCTTCTTCCGGCCGCGCTCGAACAGCAGGAACACCGTGCCGTCGGTGCCCGCGGCGAGGGAGGAGTACGCGCTGGGGCCTTCCCAGACGAGACGTTTCATCGGCCAGGTCTTGCCGCGGTCGAAGCTCGCCCACACCGTCATTCGCACGCGCGGGCCGCCCTTGCTGTCCGGGATGCTGAACAGCAGCACGTCCTTCCCGCCGGTCGACGTCAACGGCAGGCGTACCAGGCCGGCGTTGATCCCGTAGCTCGGCTTGCGGCCGAACTTGAAGTAATGCGGCTGGCCCACCTCGAAGAGCTGGTCGCAGACGCGCCAGTCCGTGAACATGTTCCCGCCGTCGTAGCTGAAGGCGATCCGCCGGCGGTGGTCGACGGACAGGTGCGAGCGGGAGTTGTAGTAGATGTCGCCGTTGGCGAGCTCGGCCAGCGTGCCCTCGCCCGTGCCGCTCTGGACGGGGTAGCTGGTTTGCCAGGTTCTCCCGCCGTCGTCGCTGTAGATCGCGGTGTTGTAGTGGTACGGCCACCACTTCTGATCGTTGCTGCCCACGGGCGCCATGACGCGCGCGGGCATGAGCAGCCGGCCCTTGTGCTTGCCGCGGGTCAGCGTCACGCCGGACTCCGAGCAGGCCGTCTGAGCGGGCGTGCCGTTCGGGTCGCCGTGCCCCGCGGCGTTCGGCCGGATCACGACGGTCTCGCGGTGCCACGTCTTGCCGTGGTCGCCACTGCGATAGAGGTGCCCGTGCCGCGCGCTGACGACCATCACGTCGCCGGTGGTGCGGTCCACGACGGCGCTGCCGCCGGCGTCGGGGCCGATTTCGCGCTGCGGCGACCAGCTCTTCCCGCCGTCGGCGCTGCGGCGAAGAAGCCTGCCGGATTTCGCGAACGCCAGCACCGAGCCGTCGGCGGCCACCACGACGTTGGGAATCCGCACGGCCCGGAACAGGTCTTGCATCTGGAGATCGGGCGCGGCTGCGGCCCTCGTGGGCCTCTCTCCGCGAACGGCCCCCGCGAGCATGCCAACGCCCAGCACGGCGGCCAGCAGATGTACGGCGCGATGCTGCATGATGCTCTCCCTGTGCGGCGAGGCGGACCTCGTCATTTCGCTCCGCCAGGAGCTTGGCTCTCCCCGCCCGTCCGGCGCCACTGGCTCGGCGTCGTGCCCGTGACCTTGTGGAACCGCCGGGCGAAGTACGCGGGATCGGAGAACCCCGCCCGGTGGGCCACCTCTTTGATGCTCAGCCTCGCGTCCCGAAGGAGGTCTTTCGCCAGGGCGATCCGCCTCGCTGTCAGGAACTCGGTGAAGGTCATGCCCGTCTGCTGGTGGAAGAGCGACGAGAAGTGGTTGGGCGTCACCCGGGCCGCACGTGCGACCTTCGCCACGGTCAGCGGCATGCTGGGGTCGCGCCGCACCATGGCCACGACCATGTCCGCGAGGGTCATTCGTCCTCGCCGGTCGAGCGGCTGCGACGACGGGGCCCGAGACAGTGCCAGCACCTCGGCCCACTCGCGGTCGGCGGCCTCGGCGTCGAACCGGGCCGAAGCGCGATCGCGGTCGATCGCGTCCCGCGCCTCGCCGGCGGCCAGGAGCCCTTCGATCTCCCCGATCGCCGCCGCGGCGACTTCCACGATCGCGCTGATCAGCGGCAGCCTGCTGTCGTCCACGGTCGGCAGGCGCTTGTATGCGGACCGCAGCGCCGCCGTCTCGACCGGCAGCCCGGTCACGTGTTCTTTGACTCCTCGCCACCCCTTGCGCCGGTCGCCGTGAGCGAAGGCGCAGGAGCTGACCACGAGCAGGTCGGACGCATTGCCGTCGGCCGGGGCCGCCAGCACCGACACGCCCCCGTGACACGTGTACTCCGTCAAGCCCCGGTAGCAGGCCCCGAACGCGATGAGAGATCGGCACGTCTTGCAGCGCTGGACGCCCTCGTCACTTCCGCGGACGAGCCGGCAGAACTCCGACACCCGCGCCGGCTCGCCGGCCAGGTCCAGCTCGGCAATCTCCCCGCCCCTGCGCACCAGGACGTTGAGCACCACGCCCGCGAATTCGGCCGCCATCCTGCGCAGCCGGGCCAGGACCTTGCTGCGCCCGGCTTCGATCAGCAGTTGCTCGGTCCTCTCATCGCTCATTTGCAGCCGCCCTGTGCCCGAATCCAAGGATCATCCTGCCACGGAATCCCGCATTCCGTCCTGATCCGGCGATTCTACCGAATTTCGTCCTCATATTCGTAGAAAAGTGCAGGCCTTTTGGGCTGGCAGAGAAAATATACGGCTGTATAATTACCTGCGTCGAATATACAAGGAAGCGCCGCTCTCGCGGGAGTGCCCCGGCCGCGAGGAAAACACCAGAAGACGGGGCGATGGAGTAGTGCGGATGTTCACGAAGTTCGTTGGGACTGTCAGTGCGGTCGCGTTGCTCGTGGGTGCGGCCTCGGTCGTCGAGGCCCGTCGAGGCAGAGGCGGCGGAGGCGGAGGAGGAGGTGCCGGCACCGCGTTGAGCGCCGCCGAGGAAGCGGGCCTGCTCGCGATGCGGGAGGAGGAGAAGCTCGCCCGGGACGTGTACCTGGCCCTGGGTCAGGTGTGGAAGGTCCGGGTCTTCACCAACATCGCGGCCTCCGAGCAGCGCCACATGGACGCGGTCAAAGGCCTTCTCGACAAGTACGGCCTGGCGGACCCGGCGGCCGGCAACGGCGTGGGCGAGTTCACCGACCCAAGATTCACGGCGCTGTACGGGCAACTTGTAGCCCAGGGCAGCCAGTCTCTCCAGGAGGCCTTGAAGGTCGGCATCGCCATCGAGGAGCTCGACATCGAGGACCTCAAGGGCCTGCTCCTCAGTGTGGAGCACACCGACATCCGCCGCGTGTACGAGAACCTGCTGGCCGGCTCGTACAACCACCTCGATGCCTTCCAGTCGCTGCTGAACGGGGGGTGAGGACCCCCCGGACCCGTCGCCCGACACAAAGGCCGACGCCATGGAACATCGCATTGCCGCGGGACTGCTGCTCTTGCTGGCCACCGCCCTGCCGGGGCGGGCGGACCTTGCCATAGCCAAGTCCGCCCTGCCCCCCGCCGGGTCGGACGTGCTGCTGGCGGTCGACACCGATGCCGTCGGCAGCCAGAGCTTCTTCACGATGGCCCGGGGGGGCGGCAGCTCGGGCGTGGGCGGCGGGGAATCGGCCTACGGTCAGACGTTTCGGTTCGACACGCCGGTCCGGCTGGAGGCGATCACCTTCAAGGTCCGCACCAAGCCGGGCTACGACGTCAGCGGAGCGCCGCTGCTGCTGTGGTTCGGGAAGGGGTTCTCGGGCCAGACCGCATCCGGCATGTCGAGCCTGATGGTCAACGAGGAGTGCGACCTGCCCGGCTCGATGGCCACTCCCGGCGCGGTCTGGTATCTGACCGTGGACTTCGACGACCAGGTGTTGGAGGCCTCCCGAACGTACGGCTTCCTGCCTCGCTTCGCCTCGGGAGGCGACGGGGATCACCCGGAGCTGGAGGTGGGCTTCATGGGCGCCTACTCCTACGGCGGCGGGGCGGCGTTCGATATCGACTACGACACTATCCTGAACAACGAGATGGTGTTCTTCGTGCACGGCTCGGCCGTGCCCGAGCCGTTCGGGACCGCGTGGGCGGTCCTGGTGCCTCTTTTCGTACTTGTGCCGCGCCGGCAGAGGAGCCGGCGGGCGATTCGTTCCACGGCTTGCCGGGCCGCGCTCTGATGCGCAGCGCCGGCGTGGGAGATTTGTAATGAGGAACAGGATTCTGGGATTCGTGGTGCTGGCAGCGGTCGTTGCGATGTTCGCCGGCTCGGCGATCTGTGCGCGGTCTGGGAAAACTGGCGGAGACGGCGACTTCGCGATCTACGTCGCCCCGGCTACCATCGTCAAGGCCGCCCCGTGCCCCTGCGTGACCATTCACACCAATGTCCCGTTCGGCAGTGTCCTGGAGGCGGAGGTGGCGGTGAGCAGCAGTTCGGTGGACATTGAGGACACCTTTGCCGACGACTGCGGCAACCTGGTGGTCAAGCTCCAGTTCGGGAACGTCGTCGACGTGATCCCCGAGGGTGCCACGTCCGCAACGGTCGCGCTGGGACTTGCTGTTCAAGTCAACGGAGAGGTCGTGGCCAAGGCGGCATCTGAGACCGTCGCGGTCAAGTAACGGACGGACACCCGCCAGCGGAGTCCGGCTGCCGTCCGGCGGACTGCGCAGGGCAGGACGCGCACCGTAGGCCGCGGGGGCTGCGGCATCGGGCAACCGGTGACGACAGCCCCCGTTGTCTCTACGGCCGGCGCCGCAGGACGATCGGCACGGCCACGGCCGCGAGCACCAGAACCGACGCGGGCTCGGGGACTCCCTGGTAGAGGCGGACCTTGCCGTCGTCGGCGCCGACGAGGAGGTCCAGCAGACCGTCGCCGGTCCAGTCGGCCAGGCACGGGCGGGAGCGAGCGCTGCCGGCCAGGTCGATCCGAACGCCGTCGGCCTCGAGATACATGACGTGGGCGGAGGAGAAGGACGGATCGGCGTCGGGGCCCTGGTTGACGTACAGGAGCAGTTGCCCGTACGTGTTGCCGACCAGCAGGTCCTTCCTGCCGTCTCCGTCGAGGTCGGCCACGTCCGGGCTGCTCCGGCCGGTCGAGACCAACAGGTCCGAGCCGCCGGCGGCGTCGGCGAGATACTCCACGGCCGGGAAGTCCGGCTCGCCGGCCGTGCCCTGGTTGCGGTAGAGGCGGAGCTTCCCGTCGGCGGCGCCGACGAGCAGGTCGCGCCGGCCGTCACCGTCCCAGTCCACGAGGCACGGCGCCGCCCGGCTGCCGACGTCGAGGGGCGTCTTGCCGCCCGCCGGACCGACCTCCAGCAGCGTTCCGGCCTCGAATGCGGGTGCGGCGTCCGTGCCGACGTTGCGGCAGAACCGCACCGTCCCGTCGGCCTGCCCGATGATCAGGTCCTTGTTGGCGTCGGCGTCCCAGCAGGCCAGGCGGGGGAACGCGCCCAGGCAGCCGCCCGGGGTGACCGTCAGGTCGGCGCCGCTGGACAACTCCGCGTAGAGCGGCTCCGAAAACGCCGGGGCCGCTGCCGAGCCCACGTTCCGGTAGATGCGGACCATGCCGGTCCACCCGCCGCCTCCCTCGCCGACGATCAAGTCCGGCCGGCCGTCTTCGTCCCAGTCTGCCAGGGAAGGAACGGAGTAGCCCGTGACGACCAGGTCGTGCCCGTCGGCCTGGACGATTTCCTCCCCCCCCCACCGGGGGCCCTCGGCATGACCGACCGCGGCGGACAGCGCGGCGCAGAGCAGCGCGATGGGGCACACGACGGTGGACCGTCCCGAAAGGCCAAGCGTGAGCATGGGAACTCCTCCTCTGGACGCGCGGGGGCCTCCTACCGCGACGTGTGCCTTCAGAATAACCGCCCGCCGCCGACAGGTCAAGCGCGCGGGCGACCAGACCGGCGCCGGACTTACGGCGTTTTTTACTTGGCGCGTCGAGGATGCCGATATAATGAGCGATTCCCCTTGGAGTGCATTTCGTGGATACGTTTACTCTGAAACGAGTTGAGTTCAACGCCGTACGACGGATCCTCTCGCGGTTCTGCGCGTGCTCGCTGGGCAAGGCCCTGGCGACGAAGCTGAACCCCTCGCGCAACCCCGACGTCATCCGCCGCTGGCTGGCGCAGGTGACCCAGATGGTCCGCGCCGTGCGCGACATCGGCCTGCCCCCCTTCGGCGGGGTCACCGACATCCGCAAGCAGCTCACCCGCGCCCACCCCTCCGGCGGGGCCGCGGGTGAAGACTTCGCCGCGATCGCCAGCTCCCTGGAAGGCGCCCACGCGCTGAAGGATTACCTCAACGGCCTGCCCGAAGACCTCGACGAGCTGCACCGCCTGGCCGAGAACATCGGCCGCTTCGACGGCGAGGTCAAGGCCATCCGCAACGTGGTCGAGTCCGACGGCACGATCCGCGACGACGCCTCCGAGCGCCTCAGCCGCATCCGCCTGGAGATCCAGGGCACGGGGCGGAAGATCCACGACGTCATCTACGGGTACCTACAGAACGCCGACGTCGCCAAGCTCCTCCAGGCCAGCAGCGTCACGCTGCACGGGGACCGGTACGTCCTGCCGGTCAAGGCCGAGAATCGCGGCCGGCTGCCCGGCGTGGTCCACCGTGCGAGCAACACCGGTGCGACCGTCTTCGTCGAGCCCAACGCCTGCGTGGAGCTGAACAACCACCTGGTGGACCTCTACAACGACGAGCGCCGCGAGGTCGAGCGCCTGCTGAACATGCTGAGCATTCGCATCCAGGCCCGCGCGACGGAGATGGCCGCCTCCCTGCGGGCCGTCGGGCAGGTCGACCTGATCTCCGCGAAGGCCCAGTATGCCTACCAGGGCAACTTCACGTGCCCCGAGGTCAGCGAGCGCGGCGACGTGCACTTCCACCAGGCGCGCCACCCCCTGCTGCTGGACACGGAGATGCGGCAGGCGAAGGGCGGCCTGGCGCCGGAGAAACGCCACAAGGTCGTGCCCATCGATATCCGCCTCGGCAGCGACTTCGACCTGCTGGTCATCACCGGCTCGAATACCGGCGGGAAGACCGTGGCGCTCAAGACCGCGGCGCTGATGACGCTGATGACGCAGTCGGGGATGCACGTTCCGGCCGCGAGAGGCGCGCGGACGTCCATCTTCCACGACGTGTTCCTCGACATCGGGGACGAGCAGTCGCTCCAGCAGTCGCTCAGCACGTTCGGGGCGCACACGAAGCGCATCCGCCACATCCTCCGCAAGGCCGACAAGCGCTCCCTCATTCTGCTGGACGAGCTGGGTGCGGGCACGGACCCGGAGGAAGGCGGGGCGATCGGCCAGGCCGTGCTCGACGAGCTGCGGGCCATCGGCTGCGTCGGCATGGTCACCACGCACCTGAGCGTCCTGAAGGCCTACGCGTTCAATCACGAGCGGGTCGACAACGCCTCGGTGGAGTTCGACACGAGGACCATGTCGCCCACGTACCACCTGCGGATCGGCACGCCGGGCGAGAGCCACGCCATCGAGGTGGTCCGCCGGCTGGGCCTGCCGAAACGGATCGTCGGCGCGGCGAGGCGGCATCTCTCGGCCCAGGGCAAGCAGTTTCGCCGGGCGATCCGCGCGACGGGCGAGGCCCGGCAGGTGGCCGAGGAGGCCCGCGTGCAGGCCGTCGAGGCCGAGCTCGCGGCGAAGGAGCAGCAGGAGAGCTACGAGTCCAAGCTGGCCGACCTGCATCGGCTCCAGCAGGAGTTCGAGACCTGGCTGGCCACCCTGCCGGAGCTCCAGCCGGGCGACGAGGTCCAGGTTCCCTCGATGGACAAGGCCGGCCGGCTGGTGCGGCTGGAGCTTCACAAGCAGATTGCCGTCGTGGACGTGGGCAACGTGCAGGTGGAGGTGCCGCTGAAGAGCCTCATGCCCGACCTCGGGCAGGAGGCGGTCCGCAAGGAGATCGCCTCGCTCCGCCAGCAGATCCTGGATCAGGCGCGGCAGACGGAGGAAATCCGCGCCGAGGCCGACCACGTCCGCCAGGAGTACGGCCGCTCGCTGGATCAACAGAAGGCCCGCGCCCGGCAGTTCGACACCTGGCTGGGGTCGATCGCCCGGCTCAAGGCCGGCGACGAGGTCCCCATGGCCCGCCGGCCCGGCAAGGGGACGGTCAAAAGCGTGGACCTGCCGGGGCTCCGCGCGACGCTGGAGACGCCCAAGGGCGAGGTCACGGTATCCATTCAGGACCTGTTCCCGCAGACCGGCCCGTTCGCGCCGCGCCCGCAGCGCGGTCGGGAAGGTGGCCAGCAGAGGCCCCGCCGGGGCGAGAAACGCGGCGAGCGGCGCGGGAAAGACCAGCGAGGCCGGCGCGAGCCGGGCCGTCCGCGGCTCAGCGAGGCCGAGCTCAACAAGCCCATGCACCGGGGGCGGTCCGCCCGAGGCAAACGCGACGTACTGCTGGCCCTCGAGCCGGGCGAGAAGGTTTACGTCGTGCCCTTCCACAAGCGTGCGACGCTGATTCGCCTCCAGCCGGAGAAGGACCTCGCGACCGTGCAGAGCGGGATCTTCGAGATGGAAATCCCCCTGTCCGACCTCGAGCCCATCCGCAAACGCGAGCCCGAGAAGCCCAAGCCGGCCGACAAGAAGCCGACGGACAAGGCGGACAAGCCCGAAGGCAAGAAGCCCGCCGCCAAGGACGCCAAGCCCGAGAAGCGGGCCGAGCCGGACCAGGACACAAAGCCCGCCGAACCGGCCGAGCCCGCACCCGCCGAGCCCGCACCCGCCGAGCCCACGGCCGCCGCGACCGACGAGGGCCCGAGCGATAGCGACACCCAGACCGAGAGCGCAAAAGAATAGGGCCAAGCGCTCCTCCCACGCTCGGCCCAATCCACTCCCGCTCGCCTATCGGCGAGGTTTGTTATCCTTGCCTGTACGCCTTCTATCGTCTTTCCGCCACGGGACCTGAATTACCGCCCCGGAAAACCGCCGTTCTCCCCCACTTCATCGCGGCCTTGATCGCCTTCCAAGCCGCGGGGTGGCGTCCCCGCGGCACTGCTTCACGCTCCCCCACGCGCACCTCCCCGCGGATGCCGCGGTACACGAGACACCTGGCATGCACGGAGCGCGTTTACTTGAGGGAACTGTTCTGCGGCACGCACAAGCGAAATGGAGGCCTTCGGCATGAACAGATGGGTCTGCGCAATCGTGGCGCTTGTGGCGGCCGGGCCGGTCGCGGCGGCGGAGCCCTCGCCCGGCGAGGTTCGCAAGGCGATGGAGAAGGCAGCGGGGTTCTTCCAGTCGATCTCGGTCCACGGCGGCTATGCGGGGATCTACTCGCTGGACCTCCAGAAGCGGTACGGCGAGGCCATCTACGAGAAGGCCCGTAAGACGGAGATCTGGATCCAGCCGCCGGGGACGCCGACGGTCGGGGAGGCGTACCTCCGGGCCTGGCGGGTCACCGGCGATCAACAGTACTACCGGGCCGCGCGGAACGTCGCGCGGGCCCTGGCCTGGGCACAGAGCGCGCACGGCGGCTGGGACCATCGCGCGGACGTCAGCGCCCTGACGGCCGGTGCCGTCCGGCCCAAGCGGCGCGAGGGCCACTGCACGTTCGACGACCGCATCTCGCAGGGCGCGCTGGGCTTCCTGATGCGCTTCGACCAGGACGCCAACGAGCCCTGGCTGACGGAGGCCGTCGAGTTGGCCTTCCGGCACCTTCTTGCCGCACAGGACGCCAAGGGCGGCTGGCCCCAGTGGTACCCGCTTCGCGGGGGCTATCACGACTACTACACGTTCAACGACGGGACGATCAACGACTGCATCGACACCGCGCTGCAGGCATGGGAGCTGTACGGGCGGAAGGAGTTTCTCGCGGCAGCCAAGCGAGGCGGGGACTTCATCGCCCTCTCCCAGTTGCCCGCCCCCCAGGCCGGGTGGGCCCAGCAGTACACCCGCGACCTGAAGCCCGCTAAGGCCCGTTCCTTCGAGCCCGCCGGCGTGTGCAGCGCGGTGACCGCGCGGAACTTCGTCACGCTGATCACGCTGTACCAGGCCACGAAAGACAGCAAGTACCTCAAGCCGTTTCCCAAGGCCATCGCCTGGCTGGAGAAATCCCGCCTGCCCAACGGCCAGTGGGCCCGGCTGTACGAGGTGGGCACGAACCGCCCGATCTACGGCGACCGCGACGGCAAGGTGCACTACACGCTCGAGGAGATCAGCGAGGAGCGGCGGAAGGGATACTCGTGGCAGGGGCACTACAACGTGTCGGCGATGATCAACTACTACAAGTCCATCCGGGACACCAAGCGGAAGGACGTCCTGCCCAAGCGTGCCGAGAAGCCCTCCCCCGCCGTCCTCCGCAAGCTCGCCGTCGGCCTCTCGGCCCAGGCCCGAGAGATCATCAATGCCATGGACGAGAAGGGCCGCTGGGTCTCCGGCGGCATGATCCACTGCAAGACCTTCGTGCGCAACTTCAACGTGCTGTGCTTCTACCTCGAAGTGCTCCGAGAACTCCCATGAAGACAAAACTCCCCCTCGCCGGACATGCAGCCCTCCTTCTCGCCTTGGCGACGTCTACGTGCACCACGAACGCCCAGCAAGAGGCCGACAGGTGCTTCGCCGCCGTTTGCCGCTTCGCCGACACCGTCCTGGCCCGCGGCCGGGACACGTACGGTGAGCCCTCGCCCTTGTTCGTCGACGGCCTGCACGCCAAGACGCTCCAGCCCGTCCGATGGATCAAGGACGGACAGACCTGGGTGCTCTGCAACGTCGCCAGCCAGCAGCCCCTGTTCCGCCTGCTCGACGGGCTGACGGCGCTGACGGGCGAGGCAAAGTACCGCGCCGCGGCCGAGGACGCCGCCCGGTACGCGCTGAAGCGCCTCACCGGGCCCAACGGCCTGCTGTACTGGGGCGGACACCTCGCGTGGGACCTCCAGAAGGACGCCAAGGTCGGCCAGTACGCCGACGTCCACGAGCTGAAGGGCCACCAGCCGTATTTCCGGTTGATGTGGCGCGTCGATCGGGACGCGGCGCGGAGGCTGATGGAGGCGATCTGGGCGGCCCACATCCTGGACTGGTCACGATTGGACTACAACCGCCACGCCAGCGTCCGCCGCCCGGCCGTGCCGCAATGGTCCCACGCCTTCGACGAGGGCCTGGGCGTCCCGTTCCCCGCCCAGGGGGGGAACTTGTCGTTCGCGAACGTCACGCCGCCGCTGATCCACGCGGGCACGATGCTCGCGGTCCTGGATGCCAATCAGCACGCGCTGACGTGGACGCGGCGCCTGGTGCGGCGGTGGCAGCAGGGCGAGCACCCGAAGACGGGCCTCTGCGGGGGTCAGCTCAGCTTCCGCAAGCAGGACCGGGCACAGGAGGTCCTCGGGCACGTGCATCCGAAGATCAACGAGGCCCAGATCGTCGCGTCGTACCACCAGACGTCGCGCTACGAGCAAATCCCCCTCGCCCAGATGCAGGCGGGCGAGGCCCTGCTCCCCGCGGGCGGGAAAACGGCGAAGGCCGGGCGGGAGCTGATCGCCCTCGCGTCGGACGACCTCAAGACGTACGCCGCGCGGAACTGGGACGCCGAGGCGGGCGTGTTCGTCACCATGATGATCGACGGCACGCCGCTAAAGTGGACGCAGGCCCGGCCCGACCACTACTACTCCGCCCGGTCCCTCGCCCCGCGCCGGCCCAGCACGCTGACGCTCTGGAACTACACGACGGCCTACCGCCTCACGAAAGACCCCGCCCACTGGCGAATGGCCCGCGAGATCGCCCGGCGGCTGGGCCTGGGCGACCTCGGCGAGCCGGGAGGATCGGGCCCGAAGCTCAACGCCAAGAGCGGACTGGCGAGTTGGCGGCCGATCTACGCCCTGCTGGACCTCCACGAGGCCACGGGGGATCGGGCCTTCCTCCGTCTCGCGGCCCGCGTGGCGGACAACGTCCTCGCCGGACAGAGCGAGACGGGCCTGTTCCCCCGCCGCGGCCGGGAGTACGCCCGTACCGGCGACGAGGCCCCGCTGGCCGTCCTGCACGTCGCGGCCGCGCTGGTTGGCAAGCGGGCGGCCCTGCCGCGGGCGATCTACGACAGCCGGTTCTTCCACTGCGTCTACAGCGGCCCCCTCGCCGCGAACCAGAAGAAGCGCCTCGACAGCCGGACCTATGACTCGAGGGTGTTCTATGGTGATTGAGCAGGACGCGTTGAAGAACGGTCCCCCGTTCCCGTCGTTTCCGCAGCCCGGAGGGTGTTCTATGGTGATTGAGCAGGACGCGTTGAAGAACGGTCCCCCGTTCCCGTCGTTTCCGCAGCCCGGAGGGCGTTTGGTGTTAGCCACGGGCGCGAGCCCGTGGTGTCTGGCCGTCGTGAAACAGAGCCCCCGAGGGGGGCGACTGAAACGCAGGGGCGCGCCACGGCCCTCCATCGGCCCGTTCCGGGGGTTTCTCTCAATGCACAACCTCCTCCTCCCACGGGCTTGCGCCCGAGGCTACCAGCAATCGCCCCGGGGGCTCTTTTGCTCCCGGAACCTGACGTCGGGCGGAGGCCGGCGTGTAGGCTGGACTCACTGGTTTGTGCTTGCGCTCCTCGCAATCACGCCGGTCTGCACATCGGCCCTCGCCGGGATGCCCAAGTCCGGCGTGTTCGTGCGGTTCCAGGTGGTCGAGCCGCGGGGGGCGCTGAGCTACGTGCGCCTCGGCGGGTACATCCACAAGGTACCGTGGTACCTCAAGAAGACCGTCTTCCCCACCAGGGCGGATCGAGACGCGACCCGGCGCGTGCCCTCCGGCCGGTTCACGGACTGGTTCGACCTCGGTGCCCACGCGGGCAAGCTCCTGCACGGGCGGCTGAGGCGCTCGGGCGGCGTGGCGGAGTTCCCGAACGTCACGGCCGAGTTCATAACCGACCCGCCCGCCGAGCGCCGCAGCGTGGTCATTCAACTGGCCACCGCCCCGGACGCCAACGCCGTTGTGCGGACGTTCCGCGAGCAGTTCACGGGCAGCCTGACGAGCTTCCTCGTCTCGCCGGACCTGAAGCGGGACGCCGACGCGCTGGAGACCGCCTCGCAGATGACCGAACGCCGGCTCCGCTGGGCGCGGGAAGCGACGGGCGGCAAACGACATTCGCCGAAGAAGCTCATCGTACAGACAAGCTTCTGGGGCCCCCAGCGGCCCGAGCTGAACGTCAAGGAGGCCGAGGTCCTCCACCTGCTCGGGTTCAACGTCGTCGGCAACCAGCGGGCGGAGGTGCCCGAGCGATTCGGCCTCCGCAAGCCCGGCCACACGCACCAGGTCCAGTTCGGCCCGGCCGCGACGAGGCAGCAGATCGACGCGGTGATGGCCCGGCACGCCGAGAGACAGAGGCACGCGCTGGCTCCCGGCGTGCCGTTCGGCTTCGCCGACGAGGTCGTCTGCCGCCCGCGAATCGGCACGGACCCCAACGCGCTGCGGCACTTCCGCGCGTGGCTGGCGGAGCACCGCATCTCCCCCACCGACCTGGGCGTCAAGCAACTCGGCAAGGTCGTGCCCCTCGAGACGCCGGAGGCCTACCGCACGCGGGCCGAGGCCGCTTCCGCCGCCGCGGCGCGCGTGTTCTACCACACCTCGCGCTTCCGCCAGGCCGCCGCGACGCAGCGGGTGCGGTGGCACACCGAGGCGTTTCACGAGCATTTTGCCTCGGAGGCGTGGACGAGCACGCTCGTGGCCGACCACCCCTACTTCGGCGGCACGGGCCTGGGGATGGGCATGAAGCCCAACTTCACCTGGGGCGGCGCGCCGCTGGCGATGGACTGGTTCGACCTCGCCCGATCGAAGGCCGTGGACCTCGCGGGCATCGAGGACTGGATGGGCTTGCAATACATGTACGGCCCGTCGTCGACGTGGGAGGGCTTCCAACTGATGGGCTTCCAGGCGGCGATCTTCCGTAGCGGCAGCCGGGGAGCCATGCCGATCATCGCGTGGATCACGCCCAGCGACGAGCGGAACCTGCGGCTCAAGACCGCCTCCGCGCTGTGCCAGGGCGCCAAACACTTCTTCTACTGGACGTACGGCCCGACCGCGACGAGCACGGAAAACTACTGGTCCGACCTGCGCAGCGAGTACGACGGGATCGCCGCCGTGACGCGCCACCTCGCCACCGCCGAGCACGTCCTCGCCCCGGGGCGCCCGCCGAAGACGCGTCTCGCCGTGCTGTACAGCATCTCGTCGGACCTCTGGCAGCCGTTCGACTACGTCCACATGCTGGAGCGGCGGGCGCTGTACTTCTCGCTGATCCACGATCAGTACCTTCTGGACTTCCTCTGCGAGCAGGACATCGAGGCCGGGCGGCTGGGCGACTACGACGTGCTCTACACCGCCGACCCGTGCATCACCGCCAAGGCCGCAAAGCGAATCGCACAATGGGTTCGCGGCGGGGGACGGCTCTTCGCGACCTGCGCCGCCGGCAGCCGCAACGAATTCAACGAGCCCACCGACGCCCTCGCGGCCGTGTTCGGCATCCGCCCGGCCGTCGAGACGGCCACCCAGCCCGGCCGGTATCGCTTCCGCGGCGGACTGAACGGCATGAAGTACGTCGACCGCGTGCAGGTAGACAAGGCCGGCCCCTTCCGCCAGAAGGCGAGCTTCGGCGTTCTCGGGACGAAGGTGACGTTCCGCCCGGCGGGGGCAAAGGTGGTGGGCACGTTTTCCGACGGCTCGCCCGCCGTCGTCGTCCATCGCTTCGGCGAGGGCGAGACCGTCTACGTCGGCGCCTGCCCGGGCCTGACGTACATCAAGGACGCGAACTTCGTCCCGGCCGAGCTGAAGGAGAAGTGGCCGCCCGCCCAGCGGGCGCTGATCAACGCCGTCGCTCGCCGCCGCGGCGTGGCCCGGCCGGTGACGCTCTCCCACCCCGTCGTCGAGGCCGGCGTGTACCGCACGGACAGGGCCACCGCCCTGGTCCTGGCGAACTTCACCTACGAGCCGATCAGACGCTTGCGCGTTGCGCTCCCCGTCTCGCACGCCGTGCGGGGTGTTCGATCCTGTGAGAACGGCACGCTGGAGTTCGAGTCGGGCGAGGCCGCCGCGGGGCACAAGGTCCTCTTCACCGTACCGCTCGGACTCAGTGACGTCATTCTGATCGAGTAAGGCGGTCGGCCGGGGACACCGCCGCGGCCTCGTCGAGTGCGGCGAACAACTCCCGCTTCGAGAACCGTCCGACCATGACGCGCGGCTTGCCGCCGCCTCTGGGGTAGACGATCGTCAACGGGGGCGCGCCGCCGAAATTCCGCCGCACCCACTGGCTGGCGGGGCGAGACCGGTCGGTCACGTCGGCCTTGACCGCGATCACCTCGCGGTCGCGAAACGCCTCGGCGGCCTCGGGCGTGTTGAACACCTGGTAGTCCAGGATCTTGCACTCCGTGCACCACGCCGCGGTGACCTTGACCACCACGACGTTCTCCTTGCGGGCCGCATCGACCCGGGCGGCGTCGAACGCCTCGAACTCCACCAGCGGGGCGGCGGGCTCGGGCAGCAGCGTCCAGCCGGCGGCGGCGATCAAGCCCACGGCAGCCCCGCGGACGATCAGCTTTCTGCCCAGCGGCGCGTCGTACCGCACCCAACCGCCCCAGATCCACAGGCCGAACACCAGCACCGCACCGAACGCCGCAACCAGGAACGGGTAGCCGCCGCGCTCCGGCAGCGTGGACAGCAGGTACAGCACGGCCGGGATGAGCAGGAAGCCCATCGTCTGCTTGAAGTACTCCATCCAGACACCGGGCTTCGGCAGGACGTTCACCAGCCTGGGGAAGCTCGCCAGCGCGACGTGCGGCAGGGCCATGCCCACGCCGATCGTCACGATCGCCAGCGTCCCCAGCCACACCGGCTGGAGCTGCGCCCACGCCAGTGCCAGCGCCATCAGCCAAAAACTGCACGGCAGGGACAGCACGGCCATCATCGTGCCCATGCCCACGGCCGCGGCGTGGCCCTGGGACTTGGTTCCCGCCTCGATGCCCGCCACCTTCGACGGCACGGTCACGTTGAACAGCCCCCACAGGTTCGCCGACAGGGCCAGCAGGATCATCGCGATCAGCACCCGCGCCCACGAGAACTGGAAGTAGAAGTTCAGGTCGATCGCGCTGCCCCCCACCAGCTTAACCGCCGCGCTGACGGCCGCGAGGGCGACGAAGAACAGGACAACCCCCCCGGCGAAGGCCAGGCCCAGCGTGACGTACCGCCGCCGCGACTCGCCCGCCATGTTCACCAGGCTGTAGATCCGCAGGGGGATGATCGGCAGGACGCAGGGCATGATGTTGAGCGTCAGCCCGGCCAGCAGCGCAAGGCCCAGACCGCTCAGGATCGTGTACTGGGCGGCCGCGGCGCTCGCGGTGCCGGCCGCGGGGGGGACGGTTTCTGTTTTCCCGGCCTCAGGCTCCCTGTGCGAGGCCTTCAACTCCTCCGCTGTCATGGCCTTCGTGCGGCCCTCGGCCAGCCAACCGGCCCATTGGGGGTTCGCAGCCGGCGTCTCGCCGACCGTCACCTTCGCCGACGCCGACAGCGCATCGGGGCCTTCCAGATTGACGCACTGCTGAAGGCAGATCTGCCCCTGCGGCTGGAGCGTGATCTCCACCTCGCCGGCGGCGGCGTCCTCGGGAACGGTCAGCTCCGCATAGACCGCGAAACGCTTGCTGTACACGCGGTTGACGATCTTCTCTTCGCCAAGGTCGAGGGTCTTCGCCTTGTCTTGGGGCCAGAGGATGCGGCCGATCTCAAACGGCCCGGCCTGGACGTCAAGCGAGCCGGAGATGACCATTTTCCCGCCGTCGGGGCTGTAGTAGACCCAGCCCTCGCCCAGTTCCCCCACCAGCGCCACGTAGAACGTCTGCCCGGGCCGGACGCGCGTGTGGGATGCGACGGCCTCGACCTTGAAATGCGCCGCCGACTGCGACGGCTGCTGCCCCCCCCCGCCGGGGAAGGGCTCGCTTGGCCCGAAGTCCTGTCCGGCCGCCGAGGCGGCCAGCACCGCCGTCAGCAGCAACGTCACCGTGTATCTCGTCATCTGGGAACCTCCCGCCATCTGTCGCTATCATCATAGTGTAGGAGCGGCCCGGGGCTGCCTGCCACACGGCCGGGTCCTCCCCATCAAACGGAGAAAGCGCGCCGTGCGTTCCGCGATCTGACACAAGGCCATCGGAATTCTGCGCACTCACAACAGAGGCACGGTTACCCCCTGCCGCACGATCTCCACGATCGCCCGCATCAGGTGCTGGTTGGCCCCCCTCCGCCCCGTCCCCCCGTTCATCACAATGCCTACCTTCCAGGCGATTCGTGCTCTGTCTTTCCTCATCTGCTCAGCGTCTCTGCGTCTCAGTGTCGAAGCCCTGCCGGGCCTCATCCGCCGCGCTTCAACTCGAACACCTGCCCCGGCTGCTGGACGACGAGGCCCTTGATCGCCAGCATCGTCATGCTCGCGGTGGCGCGCCCGCTGTCCAGGTCGGTCCGACGAACCAGCTCGTCCAGGCCCGCCGGCCCGCCGCGCAGCGCGGCGACGAGCTGCCGCTCGGCGTCGTCGAGGTTCGCCGCCTCCAGGCGCTGCTCGGGGGTCTCCTGCGGCGGGGTCATCTTCTCGCCCACGTCCCCGAGCTGGTCCAGCACGTCGTCGAGCCCCTGCACCAGCGCCGCGCTGCCCGAGCGGATCAGCGCGTTCGTGCCCTGGCTCATGGGAGAATCGACCCGCCCGGGGAGGGCGAACACCTCCCGGCCCTGCTCGATGGCCTCCCGGGCGGTGATCAGCGCCCCGCTGCGCCGGGCGGCCTCCACCACCAGCACGCCGAGAGACACGCCGGAGATGATCCGATTCCGCAGCGGGAAATTCTTCGCCTGCACGCCGACCCGCATCGGCAGCTCGCTGAGCAGCGCGCCGCGGCCCTCCGAGACAATCCGCTCGAACAGCTCGGCGTTCTCGCCCGGGTACGTCGTCCGCAGGCCGCAGCCCATCACCGCGACCGTCCGCCCCCCCGCCGCGAGGGCCCCGCGATGGGCCGCCGTGTCGATGCCCCGCGCCCCGCCCGAAACCACCGTAAAACCCGCCTGGGCAAACAACTGCCCGAACCGCTCCGCCTGCTCCCGGCCGTAGAACGTGCACCGCCTCGCGCCCACCACGCCGAGGGCAACCGCGTCGGCCGGTTCGAGCGTGCCCCGCACGTACAGCACCGGCGGCCGCCCGGGAAGGTGCCGCAGCGCCTCGGGGTACTCCGGGTCGTCGGCCAGCAGGAGAGATACCCCCCGGTCGGCGGCCTCGGCCAGCTCGGCGTCCACGTCCTCCGGCACGACGGCCTCAATGGCCCGGACCGTCTTGGGCCCGACGCCCTGCACCCCGCGCCACGCGCCGGGGCCCGCCGCCACGGCCTCCGCCGCCGAGCCGAACGCCTCCACCAGCCGCCCGAACGTCAGCGCCCCGACCCCGTCGGCAAGGTGAAGCTGAAGCGTCGCCCGCAACTGCTCTGCCCTTCCCATCGCGTTCTCCTCGGCGTCATTCTACCGCGGAGAACGAGAATGGCCAGCCGCTGGCCGAGAGAGACGCCGTCGCGCGAAGCGCGTCCGTCGGGCCCTCACTCAACCCGCCCTGACGGGTCCTGCCCGACCGTTGGTTTCCTTTCATCGTGCGCCTCGAGAGCCCCTTTGGCGGCGCCCCCGTTCTTCCTCAGCACCGCCGCACCGTCGCCGATCACCAAGCGGATCGTGCCGTTGTCATACCGCGCGGATTTGATGAAGGACAGGTCGGACTTCCGGCCCATCAACTGAATCGTATTGCCGTCAACGCCATAGACACTCTTGATTGCCGGCCCGGCCTTGGCGCCTTCCGCGGTCAACGTGAACGTCGCATCGGTATGCAAGTCCAGTTGGATCATGCTGAACTGCTCGCGGACCGAGCCCGTGAATTCCACGCTCTTCCACGAGCCGACGAACTTGGGATCGTACTGCATCCGCGTGCCGACAGCCACCACCCCTCTGTTTCCCTTCTTGTCGGTACTGAACATCTTCATGGTGTCGCCGTCGATTGTCACCTCGTAGGGATGGTCATCTCCGTGGTTCAGGACGTACTTGCCGTCGCGTTCTTCAATCAGGGCTTGCTGTTCACCATTCTCCTCGTCCGCCGCGTAGGCGCTCACCACACCGTTGGCTTGAACGACCATTATTCCCTTGCCGCCGTCTGCCAGGATGGACCACGTTCCCACGTACGGCGGAAGGACGCGGCGCCTGGCCGCGCCCGCCTGTTCTTTCGCGTGGCGGCGAATGTCCTCCTCCATCTTCTTGCCAAGGTGGCTCAAAGCCCCAATCCATGTCTGCGCGGTTGCCAGATCCCCGGCCTTCAGGGCCTTCTCCGCCGCCTGGATCTGCGCGATCCCCGCCCTCACCGCCGGCGCGATCGGCGTGCCCTCGACCATCGCCTTGAACTGGTTGAACTGCGGCATGGCCGTTTGCAGGATCTTCAAGCCCGCCGCGGCGTCCTTCTTCTCCACCACGGCGTGGTGCAACGCCCCGAACATCGCCTTCATCGGCCCGAGCATCGCGACCGACGCGTCGAGATCGACCGGTATGGGCCGCCCCGTGTTGCCCTTCGCTGACGGATCGGGAGTTCCGGATTCGGCAATGCGTCGAGCCGTCAATGCACCAACAATCAGTTGAGCGAAGCCGTCCTTGGCCCGCCCGAAGTTCTTCAGGGCGACAACCGCGGCGGCGTGGTCCTTCTTCTTCAACGCCTTCTCCACCGCGTCGACGAACGGCTTCATCTGCGCATTGATGTGTCCCACTCCGGCCGCGTCCATCAGTTGGTACAGGCTCTCGATCGTCCCCTTGCCCTGCAAGTAGAGCTTGTATCCCGCCTCCACGTCCTTCCTGTCGATGACCTCATCGGAAACCTGTGTGAACAGAAGCTCCAGGGCGGGGCCCAGGGAGTCATTCATGATGTCCATGGCCTCGGCCGGGTCAATCCGAGGGACGTTGCGCGGCGGGCGGCCGGGGAGACCGTTGGCTGTCGGGTCGCCGGCGGTCTTGTCGCGGGTGAACACCGCCACGACGGGGCCGTTCGCTTCATTCCACGTCATCACGTCGCCCTGGACTGTCACCGAGAAGTCCTGCGACCCCCAGTACCCCGAAACGGTCAGTTTCTTGTTCTTGAGGGCCAGCCGATCGTTGAAGGTCTTTGCGCCGCTCCCGTCCGCGGCGGATTCATGGCGGATGCAGGAACCGTCGGCCCCGATCTGAAGACGCCGTACATTGCCCGAACCTTTGGACCGCCCGGCGTCGATCACCCACCGGCCGACCATCTTCTGCAGCGTGGCGTATTCGCCGGCGTCGCCGGTCCGGCCGATCGGATGCGCCGACGCGCCCCGGTCCGGGCCGAGCAGGCCCAGCGGCAGTACGATGGCCATGGAGACGACGGCGACAGCCACACTCGTCCATCCCGCCAAACGCCTGCGGTTGCGCTTTTCATCCAGTACGGACATGAGCCTTCCTTCCAGTGTTGATTTGCGCGCCATGGCGATGGCGGCATGGGGTGTCCGGAACTTGCCTTGGAGGTTTACGGCGATGCTCAACAACTGCTCGGCGTAGTCGGCCGGCTGCCTGTCGACGGTGACCACCAGGTCGTCGCACGCCTGTTCGCGCTCCAGCATCATCCGTCGATGGATCACCCAGACCAGCGGATTGAACCAGTGCAACGCCCGCGCGCATTGCGTGATGAACTGCGTGAGGTTGTCCTGCCGGATGATGTGCGCCAGCTCGTGCAGCATGACGATGCGCAGCCGCGGGCCGTCCCACTGTCGGGCCTCAGCGGGCAGCAGCACGGTGGGACGCCGGATGCCCCAGGTCATGGGCATCGTGTGGCGATCGCTGAGCAGAATGCGCGGCATCCAGTCGAGGCGCAGATCCCCCGCCGCTCGCCTCATGGCGTCGAACACGGGGCCCTCGCGCACGACGGGTAGTCTGGCGCCCGCACGCCAGGCCGCCAGTACGCCCAACGCGATCCACAACATCAATCCGCCGGCCCCGATCAACCATCCCCAGGCAATCCCGAGACGCCAGTCGAATCGATCCCAGGTTGTCGCCGCCGCGGTATTCTCACCCGCCGACGGCTCGGGCGGCTGCTGTGTCAACTCCGTTCGGTCTTCAGTCTGTGGCGTCGGTCCCACGGGTGGGACAGGCCCGGCCGGATCGGGCCCTGGCGGCGGCGTTGAAACGGCGGCCGGGCCCCCGGACTGTGATGGCGGGGCCGTGCGCGGCGCCGACAGTGGCGTATCGGCGGCGGCCTGTGGGCCGGTCCAGTGCGATGCGTCCAGCCAGCTCGGCAGCACACGCCAGTGCGGCGCAGCAGAGAAGACGGGCAGCACGAGCACACCGAGGATCGTAACGCCCAAGACCGAGTAGCGAATGCTGGACGATGAGCGGCGCAGCGCCGCGCAGATCAATAATCCGATCGCCGCCAGCACCATGCCCTTGATGCCCGCGTCAATCAGGATCGGCGCGATCGTGTCGCCGACCAGGGCAAGGCCAGTGTTCAGAGAATGGGTCATTCTTCACCCCTGCGTTTCCGCGCTTCCGCGATCAGTTGAGAGAGACGATCCAGGTCGTCCTCGGACACTCGTGCTTTGGGATTCGCGAGGTAGTTGGCCATCGCCCGCCCCACCGAGCCGTCGAAGAACGTATCCACCACGCGATTCAAGGCGGACCGCCCCACCTTCGCCTTGGCCCGCGTCGGTCGGTAGACGTATTCTCGCCCCTCGGTGACGTGTTTGAGGAATCCCTTCGTCTCGAGGATGCGCAGCAGCGTGCGCACGGTCGTGCGTGTGGGCTGGTCGGGAAGGTCCTCGAGCACCTCGCCGGCCGTCGCCTTGCCCCTGGCGTAGACGATGTCCATGATCTGGCGTTCGCGTCGGCTCAACTTCGCCTGTGCATCCACTGTACCGTCTCCATAAGAGCGAACCAGCTAACGTTAAGAATTTAACCTATAGTCGTGGAGCACGTCCAGGATATTTCTGAAAAAAGCCTGAAGGACCTGGTTGGACATCTTCAGCAAGGAGTCGCCACGAAGCTGTCCCGGGCAATGTCGCTGCCGCGGGCCGCCGGCCAGCGGCGCGGCCCGCGGGGCGGAGGGGTGATTCGTCACCCGTTTTCCGGGGCTGGGCGTGTCCCCTCAGTGCGGAATTGCGGCGCATGCCCCTCGCGCCGCCGCGAGCGGCGGCGCGAGGGGGGGCGCGTGAACCGTCTCTACCGGCTCGTCTTCGCCGCGGGCTTCTTCCGCCGCGGCGGGCGTTTCGACGGGCGCGTGTCCTCCGGGACCTTGTACTCCCGCCGCAGCCGCTCAAGCTCCGCGGTGAGTTCCTTGACCACGCTTGCATAGGCGGGGTCGTCGTAGACGCTCTTGAGCTCCTTGGGGTCCTTCTGGAGGTCGTACAGCTCCCATTCCTTCATGTCCGGCTCGTAGAAGTACATGAGCTTGTACCGGTCCGTCCGCACCCCGTAGTGCCGGCGGACGCTGTGGGCCCCGGGGAACTCGTAGTAGTGGTAGTAGATGCTCTTTCGCCACTTCGCGGGCCGGCCGCCCTTCAGCCACGGCAGGAGGCTCGCGCCCTGCATGTCCTTCGGCACGGGCACGCCGGCGGCGTCGAGCATCGTCGGGGCGTAGTCGAGGTTCTGGCACATCGCGTCGCAGGTAGAGCCCGGCTTGATCACGCCCGGCCAGCGGACAAGAAAGGCGTTGATCAGCGACTCGCGGTACATCCACCGCTTGTCGAACCAGCCGTGGTCGCCGAGGTAGAAGCCCTGGTCGGACGTGTAGATCACGATGGTGTTCTTCGCCAGGCCCGTCTCGTCGAGGTACTTCAGCACCCGCCCGAGATTGTCGTCCACCGACGCGATGCAGCGGAGGTAGTCCTTCATATACCGCTGGTACTTCCACCGGACCAGGTCCTTGCCCTGGGGATCGGCCTTCTTGAACGCCGCGTTCTTGGGCTCGTAGGCTGCGTCCCACGCCTTGCGCTGCTCCGGCGTGAGGTTGCGCGGGGCCGTCAGCTTCAGGTCGAACGCGCTGAGGTGTCGGGAGATGGTCATCGCCTGCTGCTTTGCCGCCTTGCCCCGACCGGCGTAGTCGTCCCAGAGCGTCTCGGGCTCGGGGATCGTCTCGCCGTCGTACATCGTCAGGTACTTCGGGCCCGGCTGCCAGTTCCGGTGCGGGGCCTTGTGCTGGTACATCAGCAGGAACGGCTTGGAAGGGTCGCGCTTGTTCTTCAACCAGTCCAATGCGATGTCCGTGATGATGTCCGTGGTGTAGCCCGTGTGCCGGACCGTCTCGCCGTTGCGGATCATCGGCGGGTTGTAGTACGGGCCCTGGCCAACGAGGATCTCGTGGAAGTCGAATCCCGTCGGGGCGCTGCGCAGGTGCCACTTTCCGACCATCGCCGTCTGGTAGCCGACCTTGCGCAGCAGCTTGGGGAACGTCTGCTGTGTGCCGTCGAACGTCAGGCCGTTACGGATGTACCCGTTGACGTGGCTGTGCTTGCCCGTCAGGACGACCGCCCGGCACGGGCCGCAGATGGAGTTCGTCACGAAGCAGTTGTCGAACCGCATCCCTTCGCGGGCCAGGCGGTCGATGTTCGGCGTCTTGTTGACCTTGCTGCCGTACGCGCTGATCGCGTGCCGGGCGTGGTCGTCCGTCATCACGTACAGAATGTTGGGCCGGGCCCGCCCGGACGCGGCCGACGCGACGCCGCAGCGGGCCAGCGCCGCCGCAGCCGACGCCCCCGCCGCGTACCGCAGGAAGTCCCGCCGACTGACACGGTTGGTGGGTCGCAGGTTCGTATCCGACATGGTTGTGACTCTCCTTCTGTTCGGCGTCCGGCCGGCCGGCCGCCGGGAATTGACTGCTTCGATCGCGAACATAGGCCGCGCCGCCCTCCCCCGTCAAGGTCTCGCGGCGTTCTGCTCCTCTTTCTGCCACGGACTGGCGACGATGCGGAACCCGCCCGTTCTCTGCCGGCCCTCGCTGCCCGGGAAGGCCGCCACGGTGTATGTGCCCGGGGCCGGACCGGCCTGCGTCAGGTCCAGCCGCACCGTCTGGAGGCCGCGCTGCACGCGGATCGTCTGCTTGTGCACGGCCTTGCCGTCTCGCAGCACGGCCAGGGGAACGCCCTTGCCGACCTCCCGATTGGGGCCGACGACGTCGAGGTCGAGCTTCAGCACGGGCCGGTCGGCATACATCACCCGGCTGCGGACGGTGAGAGAAGCCAGCCCCGCCTCGGCCGCACGGGCCAGGCGAAACGCCCCGAGGCGGAAGTCCAACTGCTCCCCGTGACGGTAGTCCCTCTCGGCGATGTTCAGGCCCAGGCGAGCGACCTCGCCGACGTGGGCGATCTCGCGAATCGGCACCGAGACGCGGACCCACTGTCCCAGGCGGACTTCCTCCAGGTTGCGGTTCGTTGTCCGCGGCTTGTCGGGGCAGATGACCTGCAGGTTCAGGACCTTCCGCGGCGGCGTGGGGCGGGTCATCGCGGCGTGGAGGAGAAACTCGAACCGCTCGAAGTCCTCCCAGCCCTTCTCGCCGTCCCGGAGCGTGAAGTACGCACGGGGCCAGCCGATGGGGTACTTCGCCTCCCCGCCCCTGTGGTCCACGGGAATGTGCAGATGCAGCGTCGGCCGCCCGGCCGCCTGGCGATCCCGCGACGCGGCGACGGTGCACTCGGCCGGCCGCCAGCGGTTCGGATCGGCCAGCCCGTCCAGCCAAACCACCTCGTCCGCCCCGTCCCGCACCACGTCCTGCGCAGAGACGGCGAATGCACAGCCAAGAAGGACAGCAGGGATAAACACAGAGGAACACGGACAGGACGCCATTCTCGTTCGCTTCCTGAATCTCTTTTCATCCGCGTTCATCGGCGTTGATCCCTGCGAGAACCGAAGCGCCCACGGTCAGGGGCAGGCGTACTCCACCCAAAGCGTCGCCGGCTTTTCGCCCGCCTGGAAGGTGAACGATCCGTCCGCCTTCCCCGGCTCGGAGGCCGCGTACGTGTGGCTCGCCGTCTTTGTCCGGCCGCCCTCACGCCAAGCGAACGTCACCGTCAGCGGCGAGGCGTTCCTCACGGCGTACACGAGGTGCGCCTCGGCCCGCATGTAGTTCCTGCGGCCGGTGTTGGCGAAGCGCACGCGGACCGGGCCGGTCACGCCCGGCAGGGCCGCGTCGCCGGCGGGGAAGGTCTGACTCCACCAGTCGGCGGGCTCGGGGTCCCGCCGGACGACCTGCCAGTCCTTCAGGACCGGCTTCCACGTTCGCCCGCCGTCGGCGGACCCGTCGATACTGTACTTTGACGGCTTCGGTGGCGCGCCGCTCTGGGCGCGGCAGGCACCGTAGACGGCGACGGCCTTCGCGCCGCGCGGGGCGGCCAGCTCCAGCGTCACGGCCGGGGAACCCATCGCCCCGTCCACAAGATGCGCCCTGGCCTGGGCCAGGTTCGGCCCGGCCGAGACGACCGCCCGTCCCGACGATTCGTAGGTCACCGTGTTTTTGCCCGCCTTCACGCGCGGGATGACCGTCTGCCCGCACTGGCAGATCGTGCGGATCGTCAGGCCCGTGTCGGCCAGCTCCTTCGCGCCGGCCCCGAAGCGGAGGCGGTACTGGCGACGGCCCTTGACGCGGTCCGTCAGGTCCATGCCGTCCCTCGACGGTCCGCAGTCTTGCCATGTCTTGCCGCAGTCCGTGGAGACGGCCACGCCGCAGCGCATCGCCCCCGAGAGCACCAGCCCGTTGGTGCAGCCGGGCTTGTAGATGCTCCACTTCTCGTTCGCCGGCAGGTCGGAAGCAGGCGTCGCGGCGACCACGTAGTTGCTGACCCACTCGAAGGTCACCTGGCCGTCGGATTCATCCACCACGCCTTCCTTGTACGCGGCCGACTTGAAGTCCGGCCGGTACGTGAACACCGCGTTGCCGTACCTCGCCTGCCCGGGCCGGTATCCGGCGTTCCTGCCCGAGGCGTACATTCGCTCCGGCTGGTTGACCCACGTGTGGCTCCGCTCGGGGCCGGGGATCTTCTGCTTGTAGTAGTTGATGCCCCAGTACGCGAACGTCTTGCCGTCCTCCAGGCCCGGGCGCAGGTACCGCCGCAGTGTCTCGCCGCTTCGCAGGTGCACCATCGGCGGAGGCCCGGCGTACCCCGTGTCATAGCCCGCCCACTGCACCCGCTTGTACGCGGCCGGGTCGGAGGGGTGCAGGCCCGCGGGGATAAAGCCTCGCTCGCGGCTGCTGGCCTTGATCGACGACATGTCCCGGCTGACCTCCATCAGCCCCATCAGCCGCCGGCCGTCGGGCGTGAAAACGACCGTCGAGACGTCGTGGTCCAGCAGCGCCCACCGGCCCGCGCCGTACGGTCCGCCGGTCAGCCAGACCTCGAACGTCGTGTGCCCCGCCACGCCCATCGCCCGGCTGCGATTGGGGCCCAGCAGCCGCTGCATCTCCCCCGCCCACTGGTGGTGCGTGGTGAAGCACAGGCCGAAGCCGTAGCCGAACAGGCCCGTCCAGTACTCGCGCCCCGCCTCGCCGCTTGCCAGGCCGCGGTCCCAGACGTCCTCCCGCCCCACCGTGCAGTGGTGATAGTTCAGGTTCCGCCAGTACCACGACGCCAGGGCCTTGTCCTCGTCGGTGGTCACCTTCCTGCCCGTGACGCGCTCGTAGAGCCGCGCCTGCGTCTCGAACAGCCGCGCCCACGTCGAGCACGACAGCTCGCCGGGGTACCAGGGGTGGTTCGTTCGGCACTGCGGGTCGCCCACGCCGGCAAGGCAGGAAGCCGAAACGGCAAGTGCGGCGGAGAGAAGCGACATGCGTGTCATCGCGACGTTGTCCTTCCACGAGAAACCAACCGACAGACGCAGCACAGCCACTCGCGAACGCAACCGGTCGATTGAACCCCCCGTGCGACGGCGTGTCGCGGAGTTTCAGGCCGACGTTCCCGTGCCGCAGACGTCGAGGACGAGTTCGATCGGCGAAGGCCCTTGCCCTTCACCTTTTCGGCCGCCACACCCACCGCCCCGAACGGTCGATGTACCCCCATTTCACAACCGTCCGCGAGACCGGCGTGTCCGTCAGAAACCCGAGTTTCTTGACCCACTGCCCCACCGTTCCGAGGCGTTCCTCCTCGAAGACACCCACGCGGGCCAGCCCGTTACGGAACGGCTGGATCTCGATAAGCTGCGGCGCAAGCAGCGCCGTGCCGTTCGCGTCGGCGATGCCGACCTCGCACCGCTGGATCACCCACGACCGGTCCTGCGCCAGGCGGTACCCCGCCGAGCCGAGCAGCTTCCGGGCACTGACGATATCCACGGACTGCGCCTTCACCGGCGGGACCAGGCGGACGGGCGTTCCGTCCGTTACGGTGGCTCGCACGGCGCGCCAATGCCCGTCCCGCAGCCTGCGCAGGGCCTGGTTTCGACGCAGAAGCTCACCCTCCTTCAGGTCCACGCGGACCACGCGCCCGGCCGTGTCGATCAGAGATCGCTTCTCCCCTCGGGCCACGAGGCACTGCCCGTCGCGGAAGTCGTCCGCCCACGGGACCGTCAGCGTGAAACAGGGGCGGATGCTCGCCATGGTGACGGCGTCCACCTCGGTCTCCTCGCAGAGCACGTCGTACGCGGCGGGCAGCACGAGCCGGCCGGCACGGTCGATGTAGCCCACCTTCCCGCCGACGAGCACGGGGAAGAGCACCCCCGGCGGCCCGCCCGGCCAGCGCCCCGCCGCACGCGGGAACTGGCCGTCCGCAATCCATCCCCCCGCCGCCGCAAGCAGAAGCAAGCCGGCCAGCGTCCGCTCCGAGATCACCTTCGCCGCAAGCCCCATCCACACCCGCCTTTCAAACGCTTCGACACCCGATCCTACACCAGGGGGCTCTGCCTGTCTCTCGTGCTATCTCGTCGGTCGCCACACCCACCGGCCGCGCCGGTCCATGTAGCCCCACTTGTACGAGTAGGTGGGCCCGATGCCCTTCCGAACCCCGATCTTCGCCAGCCACCGAGCCAGAATAGCGGCCTCCTCTTTGTCGACCACGATCACGCGGGCCAGGCCGCCTCGAAAGGGCTGCACGTGGATGAACTCCTGGTCGTGCGTGGGCCGTCCCGTGGCGTCGACCACAGCCAGGGATCGGTCAGGACGAAGGGCCCAGCGCAGGCCTGGGGCAAGCTCGAACTCCTCGGGCGGCAACTCGAGACAGGGCCAGGCAAGCCGACCTATGGGTCGAGTCCCGCCCAGAACGCGCCGACTCTCTCTCTCCCACCGCCGCTTGGCAGCTTCTCGGAATGCCGCGATGTCCGCTGCGGACTGCGCAAAAGGCCACCGTCTGCCGCGAACGTCGATGAGCCTGGCCTGCCCGTCTTGTCTCACAAGACACCGGCCGCTAACGAAGTCATGGGCCCAGGAAACGCGCGAGTCCAGCGACGGACAGGGCGAGGCTCTCGTCAATGCGTCGAAGTCCGGGGAACAGAGCGTGTCGTACCTCGCCGGTAGGACCAGCGTGCCGGTGCGGTCGATATAGCCGACCTTCCCGCCGAGCAATACGGGCCAGAGGCGGGTCGGATTGGGCTCGCCTCGTTTGCGCGCCAACGGCCCCGGCAGGCGGCCGTCCACCCAGGCGCCCAAGAGGACGAGGGCGGCCGGCACACAGAGCCCGGCCAGCATGGCCTTGCCGACAGCGATTCGTTGTTGCGACGCCCCGGGCATGGCCTGCGCCTTTCCATCCGACTGACGATTCCGGCGAAGGTTTCTTAGGACCTGTATGAGGACGGCTCGGCTCGTGGCACGGGCATCTTGCCCGTGCGTCGCAGGGGCGTCTCGCCCCTGCCCTGGCGACTTCTCAGCAGGGGACACGCCCTGCCACGGTTCTCATGCCCGTTTTCCGGACGATTCCGCTGCCGGGCGGTTGACGGTATAAGGATGCGGTCGGTTCCCGTGAATACGTTCCTCATCGCAACGGAGAAAGCACAATGAAGCGATGTCCCACAACGGCATCAAAGGCAACGGTTCTTCTAGTGCTGCTGGCATGCAGCGGCGTTCTGCTCGCGGGGCCGGGGAACAAGGCCCCCGCCGACCCCAACGCGCAGGGCCACCCGTTCAAGGCCGGCGAGCGGGTCGTCTTCCTCGGCGACAGCATCACGCAGGACGGGCGGTACGTGGCGTTCGTCCAGTTGTACTTCTGGGCGAAGTACCCCGAGCTGAACCTGGAGGTCGTCAACCTCGGCCTCTCCGCCGAGACGGTCAACGGCCAGAGCGAGCCGACCTCGCGAGGCACGCGGCCGTACATCTTCGAGCGGCTGGGCCCGGCCCTCCAGGCGGGCAAGGGCAACTGGGTGTTCGTCTGCTACGGCATGAACGACGGCCTCTACCGCCCGCCGTCGCTGGAGATCCTGGGCAGCTACACGGCGGGCCTGCGTCGGCTGGTCCGGCGGATCGCCCGGACGGGCGCGAAGACCATCCTGCTGACGCCCCCGCCGTTCGACGCCGAGACCAAGCGCCTCCGCCGCCGGAAGCTCGTGCCCGCCGGGGCCGGGGACTACACGTACGGCACGCCCTACGAGCACTACGACGACGTGCTGGAGGCGTTTGCGGCCTTCGTACGCGGCCTGGGCGGGGAGCGGGGCGTCGAGCGCGTGATCGACCTGCACGCGCCGGTCGAGCAGTATGTCCGCAAGACGCGCAAGAAGGCGGGGACGTACCTGTTCGGCGACGGCGTTCACCCGCCGATCGACGGGCATCTGGCGATGGCCCTGACGATCCTCGCCGGCCTGGGCGAAGATGCCGCGGCGGCCGAGAAGCTGCTCACCGGGCTGACGGGCATTGCCCTTTATCCCCCC
>Ga0272441_10002688_pt1 | contig 35539 bp, 33 predicted proteins | sample SSMProp6N_FD_193582 | JGI IMG/M metagenome (GOLD analysis project Ga0272441, IMG submission 193582) | Marine sediment archaeal communities from Little Sippewissett salt marsh, Falmouth, MA, United States - SSM-Prop-6N | ecosystem: Environmental > Aquatic > Marine > Wetlands > Sediment ...
TTTTAAAATTGCTCGTTGTCTTTTGTTTTTAACGCTATCAAGTTCATCCTCAAACTCTTTGTCAAGGGTTGAACACAAATTTATGACAACCTTTTTTACTTGTTCAGAAGTCGGTTTTTTTCTGTCTTGAGCTTGAACAAATAGAAAATGACAGACCTGTTGAGTACGCTGAGGGTTGCCACCAGTAAACCGATAAATCTCTTCGATTGCTTTATCATCAATATGCGTTACCTTTGAAAAACCTTTTTTGATAAACGGTGCAAACGCCTCAAGGGGAATAGAACCTAATGTCATCGGTCGAAGTTGTCTATAAAAAGGTCTTGTTTTCTGATTAACCATAGCTTTGAGAACATGTTGTTTTGACCCTGAAAAAACGTATGTTGCCAATCGTTGTTGTTGAATTACTGTTCGAAAGAGTTTTTCAATACGATGACCCTCAAATTCTGCGATAACTTGGCATTCATCAATAACAATAATGACTTTTTTCTTTCGTTTCTCTGCTATTTTTTCAATCAAAGTAAGTGTTTCCTTTAATGTTTTATCTTTTTCAATATATTCCAGTTTTAATCCAATGCTTCCATCTGGTTCCAAAGTCATCAGAGGTCGAGTGGATGTTATCACTTCTTTTAATGCTGCAGCTGCTTTTTCCATTTTAGTAAACGCTACATTAATAATACCTGTAGCAAGTTTTTCTGCAATCTCAGCTTCAGTAAGGCACTCCCATAGATCCACATATATAGCAGTACGTTTATCCTTAATTCGTAGCAATGCCTCTTGTAAAAGTGAAGATTTTCCTAATCTTCTTGGAGAATATAATAACATATTTTCTCCAGAGAGCAGAGCTTTCGTTAATATCTCAATTTCCTGTTCTCTATCGACAAATGTTTTACCGACAACAATCCGCTGATATTCAAATGGGTTTTCCATATTATCAAAAATGTATAGATTATTACGTATAAATACGTTACGTAAAAATACGTAATTGATATATTGAAAGAGGAGAAAAGACAAAAATTATACATTTTAGACTCTAATCAAAAAACCAGATAATAATTTGAAAAACTAATTACATGTTTATGATTAGAGTACAATTTTACTTCGAGAAAAACATCTCGAAACTCTCATTATAGCCTCATGATTGCTAGATATTGCTCCGAAGCTTTTTAGTAATACTAAAGATTATTGTTTTTGATAAGAGGAATTAATATGAAAAAAAATCTCTTGCTATTTGGAATAATTTTTTTATTAATCGTTGCTAGCATAAGTGGTTGTGTTGAAGAAGGTAATGATTCAAATAATGAAAATAAAAACCAACAAATAATTGAGACAAATGATTTACCAGTTCCAATAATCAAAGTACTTAACGAGTATTATTTATGGTGGAATGATACTTTAAGAGTTACTGCAGAAGATTCTTATGATTCAGATGGTAATATAACTGGATATGTCTGGTGGTTTGATGATGGTTTGGGTTTTTCAGAGTCAAAAACTGGAAAAGATGCCAGTTTTACCCTACCAGAAAGAATAATTATTTCAAGTAGTCCAACAGGAAAAATAAGTTTAGCTGTTACTGATGATCAAGGAGACACTGCATTTGCATTTAATGAATCAATTTTTATCGCTTTTCGTCCAACTATTGGCTTACAACAAGTTGGTACTTCATCTATTCTTGAAATAACCTATGTTGCAAATCTTCCCTCAACGAATTTTTTCTTATACGAAGAGGAGTTATATGTAGATTCCTGGTTTAATGGAGAAATAAATAGTTGGGGTTTAAGTGATATAGGTTTAACAGATGTTGATGGAAATGGGTATATATCCCAAGGCGATACAATTAATTTATCAGAAATCTTTTGGAATAAAGATTTAAGTGGTTCAACTGTAAAGATTGAATTAAATGGTGGCGGTGCTCATAACCCAGAAACGGTTGTTGTTTTAATAGAAGCGGATATAGAATAATATTGACTCTTGATATAAACTTGAAAGATATTGCTCCAACATCTAATCATGGCCTCATATCAAAAATTAAACCTGTCTCTAATCAAAACCTTGATTAGATTATCTTATACTTTTCATATACTCTTTAAGAGCACGTTTTGATGAATACCACACATTTTCAATTTTAACAGCATCTAATTTTCCTTGTCTAGCACGAAGACTAAGGTATTCCTGAGAATAAGGAGTAAACTCAGAGATTTCCTTCAGAGATATAAGTCGTTCATCATCCACAAAACTTGATAGATAGTACATCAATGCTTCATGAGCAGCTTGTGCAATAAAATTGGCAAATGGTGACAAATCACCATCATCCGCTCTTTGTAAAACCTGATAATATTTACGTCGATCTTCTTTTTTCAAAACAATAGGCGGATATCTTTGTTTCATAAGATATAGATTCGTTATAAGTCGTGATACTCTGCCATTACCATCAAGGAATGGATGTATACGAACAAGTTCATGATGAATAAAAGCAGCCTTCTTGATTGAATGAAGTTTTAATTCCTTGATATTGGAAATATATTCTCCCATGAGGTTTACAATTTTTGAATAACTTGGTGGGGTGGTTTTCGATCCTGTAATTCTTACATTTTCAGTTCGATATTTACCTGAATCTTCCAATAATCCTTTTGTTACTATTTCATGTATCTGTTGAATAATATCTTGCGATAACGTTTTTTTTGCATGAACCAATTTAACCATTAAATCAAAAGCCTCAGCATCGTTTTTTGCTTCAACATGATCTTTCAAAGGTTTGCCACCAATGGTGATACCTTCTTCAAGTACAAGTTTAGTTTCTTGCAATGTCAGGGTATTTCCTTCAATAGCATCGGAGTGATATGTATGCCTTAGTCTAATATCTTCAAGCAATTTCTTTACTGCATCTTTAGGAAGTGGTCTAAGATTATCTAACCGTTTTTTCTTTTCTTTTACTCTTTTTAGTAGTAATTCATCGATGTGAATATCGGTATCGGCATATTTCATAGTATACCGATATGTCACAACTATTATATATCGGTATCGGTCAAATATTACAAAAGCCGATACACATTCCAAACTCTAATCATAACCTTGATTAGATTTTGCTTCCACTCCTGTAAAAATTACAATGAGACTCTAATTAGCCTCATGATTAAAACCTGCTAGGTGTTGCTCCAAAACCTTATAAATAAGAATTGAGTTTATTACTGTAATTGGTATTTAATGTATGGTGATGGGATGTATAAAAGAAAAGTTGTAATTTTAGGATTTGTAGTAATTATTATGTTTTTAACTGGCTGCACAGATAACCAAAATAACACTGGAAATGAAGATGCGGACACAGATACAACAGAGTATATAAGTTTTACAAATGGACAATTTACGGTCGAATACCCATCAGGTTGGACGGTCTATACAGAAGTTAAAACAGGTGCGACAATCACAACTGAGACCTATTTATTAGCAGAAGAATTAGGAGGACCGGGTCTGCATATTCGTGGACATATTACTGACGAAGAAACAAACGATGGCTATATCGAATGGTATTCATCTGCCGTAGATACTCTGCAAAATACAGAGGATACCACTATTTTAAAAAATGAACTTTTGATAAATGAGGCAAATATTGAATTTACACAGCTAAAAAGCGGGTCGGTCACAGTATATACAAAATACAAATTTATTGGCTGTGTTGCAACCACCTACCAATGTACTGCTACAGTTGAAAATGCATTAAGAAGTCAATATCAAAACCAAATTGACCATATAATCTCATCTTTTATGTGTACAAATTAGCCAATTAATGCTAGGTATTGATTCCAATATTTATTTTTTAAAATCAAGACTTGCTGAGTTTATACAATATCTTTTTCTTGTCGGTTTTGGGCCATCATCAAAAACATGACCAAGATGACCACCACACTTACCACATAAAACTTCTACACGTTTCATTCCAAGACTGTTATCAGTTTTTAAATCAATACTGCCTTTAGACAAGACATCCCAAAAACTAGGCCAACCGCTACCAGACTCAAACTTAGTATCAGAAGAAAACAAAGGATTTTTACATCCTGCACAAACATAAACACCTTTTTCTTTATTATTAAGAAATTTTCCAGTAAACGGAGGTTCAGTTTCTTTTTTTCTTAAAATTCGAAATATATCGTCATCAAGAATTTTCTTCCATTGCTTTTCAGAGCGAAGTAAATATTTTGAGACCATTCTTTTCAGAAAAACTGAAAATATATCTATTTTATAAATGTTAGGTATTGTTTCCATTATTTTTTAAAAGCATCAATCTAACATTTTTTTCTCCGAGAAAAGGGAGTGGGCCCGCTGAGATTTGAACTCAGGTTACTACCACCCCAAGGTAGAAGGATGCCAAGCTACCCCACGGGCCCCTAGAAACAAGTCTAAGCATTATTCATTTAATACAAAAATATACCGGAAAAAAAGAACAAACTCTTCTAAAAAACAAAAAAACCATATATAAACTACCATACATGTACTGCACAATCTAAATATACTTTTTAAGGATATAACTATTCACAATAACAAAAATCTCATAAAAAAGAGGATAGGATGTGAAGTTTAAATGATTAAAATACAAAACCTTGAATTTACCTACCCGAAATCAAATAAAAAAGCCATAAACGGGGTATCTTTTGAAATAAAAAAAGGAGAAATATTCGGATTCCTAGGACCAAACGGTGCAGGAAAAACCACAACACAAAAAATAATAATAGGACTTTTAAAAAATTATGATGGAACTGTAGAAATCCTTGGTAGAAACCTTAAAACCTGGAAAACAGAGTTATACAACAGAATCGGAGTCGGCTTTGAACTTCCTAATCACTATCAAAAACTCACAGCTTTTGAAAACCTAGAACTATTCGCATCATTTTATCGAAGGAGAACAATACCACCTATGAAACTATTAGAAATGGTAGAACTAGAAAAAGATGCAAATCAACGCGTAGCAACATTTTCAAAAGGAATGAAATCAAAACTAAACTTCGCACGATCATTACTAAATGATCCTGAGGTTCTTTTCCTCGATGAACCAACAACAGGACTCGACCCAGTTAACTCACGTTTAATCAAAAACATAATTAAACAACAAAAAGAACAGGGAAAAACAGTTTTTCTAACGACTCATAATATGACAGATGCAGATGAATTATGTGACCGTGTTGGTTTCATAGTTGAAGGAAAAATCAGCCTCATCGAGAAACCAAAAGAGTTAAAGATAAAACATGGTAAAAAAATCGTAGAAGTCGAATATCTAAAAAATGATGACCTGGTAAGCCAGGAGTTTGATTTGAAAGATCTCGCGGATAATAAAAGTTTTTTAAATCTTTTAAGAACAGGTATGGTTCAAACAATTCATACAAAGGAAGCAACATTGGAGGATATATTCATTAAGGTGACAGGAAGGAAACTGAAATGAACAATCTTAAAAACATGCTTAAATGGGAGTTCGTCCTTCTAGCTAGATATAAGATTATTCATATCTCGATTCTTAGTGTTTTCCTTTATTTTCTTACAACTCAGGCTGTGCCATCTATAGATACAACACGATTTCATTCAGTGCTTTTGTTTTTCGACCCAGCATTGATTGGTATATTATTCGTTGGAGCCCTTGTGTTATTTGAAAAATCTGAAAACGTGCTTCAAGCACTGGTTGTAACCCCTATGAAAACAAATGATTATCTTTTATCAAAGATAATATCATTAACAATTCTCTCAATAATATCTGCAGCCTTGTTTATGGCTCTGATGGCTATTTTCAATGGTACATCCTTTAACATCCTATTTTTAGTGTTAAGTATTATACTTACCTCGGTAATGCTCATCCTCCTAGGATTTCTTATTGTATCCGGTGTTAACAGCATAAATGGATATCTAATGATTATGGCAATTGCTTTCATTGGTCTTACTTTTCCACCAATGGTTCATTTATTTGGACTATATGAAAGCCCAATATTCTATGTTTGGCCAACGCAGGCATCATTTATCCTTTTTGATGGTGTTTTCAATGCAGCAAGCCTAAATATCTGGGAGATAGCATATGGTATAGGTTATCAGATTCTTTGGATTGCATTGTTTTTCATCCTTGCAAGAAAAGCATTTTATAAACATATAGTCTTGAAAGGAGGATAAAAAAACATGGTATATATCTTAAAACTCGCAATAAATGATTTCCGTAACATCATACGGGATCGTTTCCTTGTTTATGCATCTATTATCATGCCTTTGTTGGTCATTGTTATTTCAAGGATTATCCTCCATTGGATTGCTCCAACCATTGGTGATACAATACCACTTGCTAAAAATTACTCGATAATTTTCATGCTATTTGTAACAATGATACCTATTATTTATGGTTTCATCACAGCATTTTTAATACTTGACGAACGAGACGAACATCTCCTAACAGTCCTCCGGGTAATGCCAATCTCAAGAAACGCTTACCTGGTTTACCGCATGTTTTTCATGTCGGTTTTCTCATTCATTGTCCTACTAATATTCCCACCACTATCAGGACTTGTCGACGGCACCCAGTTCTCATACATTGAATATATACCCATCGCGGTTTTATTCACACTGTTAACACCTTTCTCAGGACTGCTTGTGAGTTCTTTTGCAAATAATAAAGTACAAGCATTCGCTATCTTCAAAATATCAGGAACCGTTTACCTACTGCCATTATTCGCTTTTTTACTTTCCGATAACCTGAAATACATATTTTCACCGATCCCTAATTTCTGGACTTTTATGACCCTTAAAGAAGTAATATACACAGGTATGAACGATTACTTACATCTAGGTATAGGATTCGTATATCATATAGCATTAATCGCAGTATTATTCTACATATTCAACAAAAAATACTAACCAAACCTTTTTTTCAAAAGATTTAATATCAACAGGTTGATGACGCAGTCGTAAAACATGGAACCAATGCTTGAAATAATTGGGTTAATCGCTGGAGCTGTGACCTCTTTTGGGTTTATACCTCAACTAATTAGAGGGTTTAGAACAAAAAAACTAGATGATATATCATATTTCATGCCCGCAGTATTAGCAACTGGAATGTCCATATGGGTATACTATGGATTCCTGATTAACTCAATATCAGTAATAATAGCAAATAGTTTTGCAATAATATGCAATATAACATTGATTATAATGAAAATAAGATATTCTGAATAATTCATTATTCTAATGTAGCATGACGACTACGCATGTTCTCTTCTGTCTCATTTTTACTATCAAGAAGGTCAGCGATCATTCCATCTAATAGAATCCAGACGCTTGCCTCAAAAAGAGTACCAAGAGGAGCAAACTTCTTTCTATCAGATTCATTACAGGATGCTTTTATATAAAGGGTAACATCCGCGAATCTTGCAATCTCAGATCTTTTTTTACCAGTTACAGAAATAACATTTGCACCAAGTTTCTGCGCGATTTCAGCTGTCATAACCGCAGGAATGGTCTCACCAGAACCAGAAACAATCACGACAAGATCACCTTTTGTAACAGGAGCAGAAATAGTTTCTCCAATTACAAAAGTCTGAAAACCAAGGTGCATTAGACGTATAGCAAAAGCCTTAGCTACAAGACCTGAACGACCGGCTCCATAAACAAATATGCGATCTGATTTTAAAAAAAGTTGTTTAACCTGGTCAATATCACTTTGTGGTACTTGTTCAAGGATATCACTAATTTTACGTTGAATATAACCAATTGACTCACGAAAAACCGTTTTCATTATAGGATCTCCGAGAGATCACGATAATCAGCTTCCTCCTTACCCGTACGTTTCATAATAGCTTTCTCTACTTGTAAACGTATGTAGACTGCATCATGCTCTAGCAAGGGGGACTCAGAAATAAAAGTCACATCATAGTTGTTATCAAGTATTATTTCTACAACGGGTGCAAGTGGCATATCACCTTTTTTAATAGGTACATGATAATACTCATTACCATTTTCATACATGACCCCTGTTACATGTATTAAATAATGTTTCAACTTAAGCGGTTTCAATTTTTCAAATACTTCCTCAAAATTCTCACGTTTTTTAAGACTACCATTGTTACGAGCATGAATGTGACCAAGACCTATGACGGGGAAAACTTCTTTCACATTAGAACAAATCTCAATTATCTCATCAAGACTGCCAAAGACCCTCTGTTTGCCCATTGTTTCAATACCAAGTTTCGCCTTGATTTTTTCTTTTTTCATTGTGCCTACTATTTTTTTCACATTTTTTATTATTTTTTTCATGGTTTTCTTTTCGCTTTGATCGCCATAGTAACCAGGATGTGCAACAACTGATTTTGCACCCATTTTATCAGCGAGACGTGCAGAAAATACAACTTTCTCAACGCTCATATCAAGTTCCTCACCGCTTCCAGCTAGGTTGATATAATAGGGAGCATGAACATGGAGTTCTACATCGTTTTCTTTAGCATAGTCACGCATGAATTGTGCTTCTTCGTCTTCCATTATGTATAATCCACGAACAAATTGGACTTCCATAGCGTTTAAATCAAGGATCTGTTTTGTATAAACAAGACCATCCTTATTTGTACGGCCTTTGCAGGATAAAGGTATGCCTGCTTGCCCGATTCTAATCATAAATATTTTTCCTCCTGACATTTTATACAAATCATTAGGGTTTTATAAACATGTGGTATAGAAAAATCTAAGCGATTTCCTCAAGTCGGCTCATTATATTCCATATTAATGTGCGTCCATGAAGTGGAATATTTGGATCATTAGCCATTTCATCAAGCTTTGAGGAGGCTGTAGCAACTCTTACATCAAGGGGGTCACTTTCATTCATTAGATTGTTTTTTACCTCCTCAGCTCCTCTTCGGATATTCCTTGGAATTGAATTATCTTCATAGAGCATATTTAAACCATCGCAAACCTGAGCTATTTTTTCATCTGTTGGCATAGTGTATCACCGTTTTTTTATTTTAGCAGTGTAATACAGTTGTAAATAAAAATATTTGGGAATAATTTAACTCTCAAGATAATTGGCGTTTAAAAGCTTTGTTATATCTAAAGCAATGTTTTTCCCAATTCCATCTACTTCTCTGAGTTCTTCTTCTGTTGCATTAGCAATGTCTCGTATGCTGCTAAAATGATTTAATAATCTTTTTGCGAGCACTGCTGAAACATTTGGTAGCCCCTCAATTAGAAATTGCTGTCGTTCCCTTAGTGACATCTGGGTTTTTTCACCTCGAATAGCCACTGATTTATTGTCTTCTTTCTGTTCTCTTTTAGCAATAATATTCAAAAGATCCGCGGTCTCCATAGCGTTCTTTGTGGTAAGCACTGGTATTCCAAAATCAACACTTATTGATGCCAGACTCCCAAAAATAGCATTATGGTTTATGTTTCTCTTTGTGAGAAGATTCTCACCTTCTAATATAAGCACAGGCCTTGAATAAGCATCTCTGAGGTGTGAGATCTGTTTGAACAATTTACCTTTAATCAGTGATTCAAGGTAGTCATCTACTTCTTTACGTTCAACCCCAATCCTCGAGGATAAGACATAGTCACCAACATCAAGCTGCTGTGGTTCAACTGATACTCCTTTGACAACAAGGTTTTTAACAACATTAGATCGGTACTCCCGGTGGTCAACAATTATTTTAGCTTGATCAGATTTGTTTTCGTAATCTTTAAGAGTTTTTTGATCACTTATTCCTTCAACTTCTTTTTTGTAAAAAGCCTCTGCATCTTCGAATTTTTTACCTAGTTTTGAACGTATTATTTCAAGTTCTGACCTCATACGTTTCTCTTTTCTTTTTGCAGCCCAATAATAACCCTCATCAGAGGTACCTTTTGTGATAAGGATGATGACATTACCAGGCATTTTACGACCAGTACGTCCACGTCGCTGTATAACTCTTATCTCAGAAGGAACCGGCTCATAAAAAACAACAAGATCTGTAGAAGGGATATCAAGCCCTTCCTCAGCTACAGAGGTCGCAATTAAAACATTATACACATTTTCCTTGAATTTTTTAATAATCTGTATCTGCTCCTTTTGCGTTAAACCCTTATCTCCATCTTTAACAGCTTGACCAATGAATCTCACAGGTTTGATATTTTTTATTTTTTCTAGACTATTCAGAATCTGTAGAGAGGTATCACGATAATGGGTGAAAACAATAATCTTTGAATCAGTTTTCATTTCAACCTGTTTTTTAACGATTTCTTCAATTTCTTTAATCTTAGGATGTTCAACATCAAGTGATTTAAGAAAAGCTATAACCTCAAGTATGCTATAATCAGACATAATCGACCTTGAGGCTTTAGGGCTATCCTTAGAGGATGCTTGTTTACCCATTCTTTGGAAATAATTTTTAAGGGAATTAACACCCTGTGTTTGAATTAATTCAAGGGCGTAATGTATCTTCATTGCTTCACTTTGAATGGAAGCAGCTTTAAACAACATCTTAGAAGGCTTAGGTGTCGAACGAATTTCCTGTTGGATCTTATGCTGAGCATTAAGAAGCTTGGTTTTATTAACAAGAGAAATGGAAGAGGACTCTATAACATTGATATCTTTTAAAATTTTCAAACGATCAGAAAGCGCTTTTTTAAGAAGCTGTATAACCATGGCGAAATCCTTGGGCAGATGTATTTCCTTCCAAGTAATTCTTAAATTGTGTACATACGGTTTGACATCTGGGTCATACTTGGTACGAATTTCTATATTATCAATACCAAGATTTTTACAAACAGTGAGGATCTTAGCTATATCATTACCAGGTGAAGCAGTTATACCAAGAACACGCCCGTTCTCATGTTGTTTATGATACATTTCAGAAACAAAAACATAAGCATAATCACCAACAGCATGATGCGCTTCATCGAAGATAATCAAAGATACCTCTTTGAGATTGAGCCTTTTGGAAAGAAGATCGTTTTCTACAACCTGGGGAGTGGAAACAATAATGCGGTTTTTATTCCATAGTTCCTGTCTTTTAACAGGTTGAATTTCACCTGTAAATGTAACTATAGCATCCTTATTTATTTCTAAAAAATCTTTTAAAAACTGTGCATGTTGCATTACTAATGGTTTGGTGGGAGCCAAAAATAAAACCTTGTTATTCTTACCTTTAAGCTCATTAGCGATTAATATCAGAGCAATAACTGTCTTACCGAGACCTGTTGGTAAAACCACTAAAGCATTTTTTTCAAGAGCAGAATTAGCAATATTTATCTGATATTCTCTCCTTTCAACAGAACTTGGTTTTATAAACTCATTTTTAATGTACACGAAACAAGGAATGCATTAAATGGTTTTAGAAGATTTGGGATAAACAATAAAAAAGATGAAAAGTTTTTTCATAAAAGTTATATTACACATTAAAGATAACAGATACTTGTTGATCTATATGATGTTATTTGGTATCGAAATACCGTTATGGGCTCTTTTTCTGATAGGAATAATAGCTGTAGTAGTAGTATGGAAACTTATAAAATTCGCGATAAAAATCCTCCTAGTAATAGTAGTGTTTTTAGTAATTCTATTTGGTTTAGACTTTCTGGGAGTATTTGAATACATACAAGGTTTATTATCTACAATAGTCTAGTTGTCCCTAGTATTAAATGAAATATAAAAAAACTCTTTATCTACAAGTTCTAATCTCTTCATCCGATTCCTTATAGGGTAATTATCTTCTTTTTCAAGCATAAGTTGCCTCTCCCCAAAATGGCAAATAAACATCTAATATTTAAAACCTTCTTTTCTGTCCTTATCTGTTAAATGTTGGTTTTTCTCCTTAAACAATTATTTTCTTAGAAACTTCTGTTATAAACAACCTTATCCGTGGGTACTGTTAGATGAATGGTTGTTCCAGTACCCGGTCCATGGCTATCTGCCCATATTTTCCCACTATGTTTCTCAATGATGATTTTACAAATTGATAACCCGAGTCCTGTTGAATCTAGTTTATGTCGTGAGTCATCTGTTTTATAAAATTCATCAAAAAGATGATCAATTTGCTCTCTGGTGAGACCTACACCGGTATCCTTAATGGAGAGTTGAACAAATGGCCCTGATTCTTTTTTTACGTACTTGGATTCAAAGGATAAAGTCCCACCATCAGGCATGCTGTTTACTGCATTGGAAATAACATGATCTAATAATTGGATAAGCCTGTTTTTTTCAGTTTTTATAAAAACATCGTTTTGTATGTTATTCTGAGTTTTAATATTATAGCTTTTAAAAACTATATCATATTTTTTTGCTAATTCATCTAGTATATCATATAAATTTTCTTTTTTAAACATCAAACTATGTGAACTTATATCTGCGAGTTCTCTTGCGTTGTTTATCACTCTTTTGATATATTCAACGTTTCTTAAACATATATCAATAAGGTCCTTTGTTTCCTTTTTTTTGATGTCTTCTTTTATGAGTGGCAACATAGATATCAGAGGAGTTAATGGTGTTGCCAGGTCATGGCTGAGACTGTCAATAAATTTTATTTTATGTTTTAATAGCCTGTTTACTTCAACGGTTCTTTCTATTACTCTTTGTTCAAGGTTTCTGTTCAACTCGTTTAGTTTCGCTTCGGTTTCTTCCAATCTCTTTTCTAGTTCTTTGATTTTTATATCTTTATCATCAATTTCTTGTATAATCTCAAAAGAATCGTTTTCATCCATTGATATCTGTTCCTATCCTCTTGTCTACAATTCATTAAATATATTTCCTGTATTAAAGCTTTTAGAGAATCAATTTTCTGTAAAAATAAATAATTATTAATATTATGTAAATTATATATAATGTTGAATGAGTGATCGTGAGAACTTTAAATCCTTTATACCAGCAAAGAAAATAATTCCCGAACTCACAATTAAAGCAGTTCTTGTTGGAATATTCCTAGCAATAATACTTGGAGCAGCAAATGCTTATCTTGGTCTTTATGCGGGTATGACCGTCTCTGCTATAATCCCTGGAGCAGTTATGGCCCTTGCTCTTTTAAGACCCTTTAAAGGCACCATTCTTGAAGTTAACCTAGCAACCATGGGTGCTTCTGCAGGAGAATGCATTGCTGCGGGTGTAATTTTTACAATTCCTGCTTTGGTATTACTTGGTGTTTGGACTGAAATTAATTACCTTGAAACAACTCTAATATCTCTATTTGGTGGTATCCTTGGCGTTCTATGGATGGTCCCATTACGTAGAGCTCTAGTTGTAAAAACAGATTTACCATTTCCTGAGGGTGTCGCTGTTGCTGCTGTGCTTACTACTACGGTTGGTGGTGAAACAACAGATGAACGAGAGAAAGATGGCGGGATAAGTGGCATATGGCTTTTAATTGGAGCTTTAATAGCTGGTTTGTATAAATTTGGTGAACTTTCTTTGAATCTTTTCAGGGGAACAATAGAACACATTGGCAGTATCGGTAAATACAGCATAATGGGGGAACAAAGAGAGGGATGGCTTTATGGAGGAGTTACAACCTCTCCAGCTTTACTTGGCGTAGGATGGATTATAGGTCCACATATCGCCTCCTATGTTATTGTCGGAGGTCTTATCGGATGGGTGATAATAACTCCCTTGTTGGCTTTAGTCAGCGGACTCCCACCTCCTATTGAGGAATACCTTGAGCTTGGCCCGCATCTAGGTGGTTTCTATACGTTATGGGGTGAACAAGTAAGGTATGTCGGCGTAGGTGCCATGCTAGTTGGAGGTTTATATGCTATTTGGAGTATCCGCAATAACCTCGTTGATAGTGTTAAAGAGGCAATACTTGGTATAAGAGGTGGAAATGCTAAATCAAAGAAAAGAACAGACCGGGATCTCAGCTACAAGCTTGTTTTTATTGCTATTGTTTTAATGATAATCCCAATTTTCTTACTATATATGTGGCTTTCTGACCTGTTTGGCGTTTCAATTATAATGGCAGTAATCACTATACTTTTTGCTTTTATAGCTAGCGCGCTCGCTGGTTATCTAACAGGTCTTGTAGGATCCTCAAACTGCCCTATATCAGGTGTAACCGTTGCTGTTCTTCTAATTGTTAGTCTTATAATGCTTGGTCTCGGCGTGACGGGGCTTGCTGGTATGGCTATAGTGATTTTCATCTCAGCAGTCATATGCATAGGAGGATCCATTTCTGGTGATCTCCTTCAATCTATGGCATGTGGACAAATGCTTGGTGCAACACCTAAGAAACTTCAGATTTCAATGACCTTTGGAGTAATCGCTATTTCCATGGTTATAGGCCTTGTCATCGGTGTTCTCCATAAAGCTTTCACTATTGGTAGTAAAAACCTACCTGCGCCTCAGGCTTTCCTTATGAAAGGCATCGTACAGGGCGTACTTGGTGGGGAAATGCTTTGGCCTTTTATTTTCGTAGGTATGGTCCTCGGTCTTGTTCTAATATTGATTAACCTTCCAGTTTTACCTGTTGCTATCGGGATTTATCTACCATTTACTCTATCTGTACCAATTTTTGTCGGCGGTGGCATTAGACATTTCACTGATGGATATCTAAAAAGGAAGTTTGGTAGTGCTGAGGAGGAGGAAATCAGCGACTGGGAGCTAGCCATTAAACAAAAAGGTGTTAAACCCAAGGAGAAATCAATCAGAACCGGGCTTTTATTAACAGCAGGTCTTGTAGCAGGAGAGGCATTAACAGGGGTAATTATAGCGATTCTTGTTGTAATGAATGTAAACCTGGCGATTTTTAAGGATGCACCATGGATTCCTGGTTTGCTCATATGGATTTACATTGCTGCACTATTAGCATATATTCCAATCAGAGAGATCATTAGCAAAAGGTAATAATCTAAAAAACCAGTAATTTTCCATAACTTCTTTATATGTAATAAATGATAAAATATTGCGTGGTTTGAGGGCCAATAGGTGATGCAATATAACATGATAGATGCGTCTGAGAATGACAAAAATAATATCATTCCTTCTGGAAAGACTCACGAAGAAATCATTCAAATGATCGAAGAAATAAAACAAATTGAAAATATTTTTAATGAATTTGAGATAGAAAAAGAGGGACCACAAGAAGAACTTATTGAAGTAGAAGAAGAAATTTTAGAAGAGTTTACTCCTATTGACACAGAAATTGATAAAACTGGGTTAAAAAAATGGTTGGATGGGAAAAAAGAAGATAAACCTGATAGCATCCCTGCTACTTTTAAGATTAGATTTAATGAATCAGGGGAGCTTGTTAATCTTGATTTTCGTAAATCAAAGGTTAAATCTGAGGGGAAAACCAAGAAGGCTATTAAATTTGATTTCAAAAAACTGAAAGGTAAATTTAAACGCAAAGGCAAGAAAGATGAAGGAAAATCTGAGGAGTCTGGAGAGAAACCCAAGAAGTCTAAAGAAAAAAGGGATAAATCTTCTAGGTTTTCTGGTCTAAAAAGTAAATTGGGTGGCATCGGTAAACTTAAAAGGGTTATTCCTTCTAAAAAGAAGAAAGAAGAAACGGAAGAAAAAGGGGAAGAATCTGAGTAGTAATGTTAAGAGTAAGGGGTGTTGTTTAGTTAGCAATGTTCGCTAGATTTGCTAGTTGCCTTATTCTGTTGTTTACTACGAAGATTTCGATTACGGATTTTAGTTCGTCGAATTCTTGACGGTTGTGTACCTCACTCACTATTTTCATGGTTTTCTTACCACCTTACTATGTTATACTCTGTAAATAATGCTATTTAAATCTTTCTTGTAATTCTATCAATTTGAAAATAATCACAAACACTGGAAAAACCATTAAATAACGTATTCCTCATTTCCCCAAAGGAAAACATACATGAAAAACAACTACGATTACATCCAAATAGAAAACAAATGGCAAAGAGAATGGCTTCAAAATAAAATATATCTAGCAAACAAACAAAACCAAAAAAAATTCTTCATACACTTTGCATACCCTGGAGTATCAGGATACCTACATGTAGGCCACATGAGAGGATTCACATACTGTGATATAATCACACGATACAAAAGAATGACCGGATACGACGTACTATTCCCAGCAGGATTCCATGCATCAGGAATACCATCCATTGGATTCGCAAAAAAAGTAGAAAGAAAAGACCCACACACAATAAAAATGCTAAAAGAATACGGCGTAAAAGAGGAATACATAAAAAAGCTTACAAACCCTGAAGAAGTAGTAAAATACTTCGGAGAAGTATACGTAGAAGACTACTGGAAAAAATTCGGATTTTTAATAGACTACTCAAGAACAATGAGCACAATCTCTGAAGGATATAAAAAATTTATACAATGGCAATTCTTGAAACTAAAAGAAAAAAACCTACTGACACAAAAACCCCACTATGCGCCATACTGTAAAAACTGTGGACCAATAGCAGTAGACAAATCAGAAACAGACATCTCCACAGGAGGAAACGCTGAGATACTTGAGTTCACAACAATAAAATTCAAAATGAAAGACGGAACAATACTACCAGCTGCCACACTCAGACCTGAAACAATATTCGGCGTAACAAACATGTGGATCAACCCAGATGTCGAATATGTAAAAGCAAAAATCAACAACGAAACATGGATACTATCAAAAGAAGCACTCGAGAAACTAACATACCAAACTGATAACGTAAAACCTATGAATGAAAAAATCAAAGGAAAAGAATTAATCGGGAAAACATGCACAATACCACTAGTAAACCGCGAAATCTCAATACTATCTGGCCAATTTGCAGATCCAAAAGTTGCTACAGGGATCGTAATGTCAGTACCAGCACATGCACCATATGACTGGATAGCACTTGTAGAATCAAAAACAGATATAGAACCCATAACCATAATCGATGTGAAAGGATTTGGTACAAACCCTGCTAAAGAGGTATGTGAACGACTAAATATCAAAAGTCAAACAGAAACCGAACAACTTGACCTTGCCACAGAAGAAGTATATAAAAAAGAATTCCACACAGGATACCTCAATGAAAACTGTGGACAATACGTTGGAATAAAAATATCTGAGATAAAAGACACAGTCAAAAATGATTTAATCGAAAAAAACGAAGCAATCATAATGAGAGAATTCTCAGAGGAAGTAATCTGCAGATGCGGTGAAAAAGTAGTAATAAAACAAATACCTGACCAATGGTTCATACAATACAGTAACCAAGATCTAACAGATGAATCAAAAAAACATGTCGCAACCATGAATATTTACCCAGAGGATTACAAAAACGAAATGCCAGGCATACTCGACTGGTTCGATGACAGAGCATGCATAAGACAAGGCTCATGGCTAGGAACAGAATTCCCATTTAAAAAAGACTGGATAATAGAACCGATCTCAGATTCAACACTATACCCAGCATATTACATAATCTCAAAATACATAAATGAAAACAAAATCAAACCAGAAGAAATGACAGAAAACTTCTTCGATTACATCTTTCTCAACAAAGGAAACAAAACCAGCCTAGTCTGGGATGAAATCAAAAAAGATTTCGACTACTGGTACCCAGTCGACATAAACCTCGGAGGAAAAGAACATAAAACAGTCCACTTCCCAGTTTTCCTAATGAACCATGTAGCAGTAATGCCAAAAAACAAACGACCACAAGGAATATTTGTACACTGGTGGGTCACACAAAAAGGAAAAGAAAAAATCAGTAAATCCAAAGGAGGAGCAGAACACATCACAGAAGCAGCAACCACCTATGGCGTTGACGCAATGCGTCTTTACTATGCCCATGTAGGATCACCCTTTGTAGACATAGAATGGGACCCGGAAGTAGCCCTAAAATACAAAAACCGTCTAGCAAACATCTACAAAATGATAAACCAGATAGAAACAATACCTGACAAAAAAGATAAAAACCTTGATAACTGGCTAAAAAGCATTCTACAAAAAATAATCAAAAACACAACAGACGCTTTTGAAAAATATGATCTACGTGTTGCAACAAACGAAATATTCTTCGAATGTCAAAAACATCTACAGTGGTATCTAAAAAGAGGCGGAAGCAACAACGCTTTACTAGATGAATTCATAAAAACATGGAACCTGCTGATGACCCCAGTTGCACCTCATCTAGCTGAAGAAATATGGCATTCAAAAGAAAAAAACTTCATTTCAAACGAACAATACCCCATATTCAACCCCAAGGATATATCAGAAAAAGATGAAGTCGGAGAATACCTGCTCTCAAGGGTAGTTGATGATATATCTGAAATCCTGAAAGTGACAAAAATCAAACCTAAGAAAATCATTATTTACACCTCTCCAAAATGGAAATGGGATATTTACAAAAAAGCTATTGAGATGTCATCCGAGGAGAAATTAAACATTGGAACTCTCATGAAACAGGTAATTTCTGATCCAAAAATGAAACAAATAGCTAAACAAATCTCTCAGTATGCATCTAAACTCCCAGGTGAGATAATGAGACTCAGCGAGGACGATAAAAACAAATATTTAACCGACATCCTGGAAGATAAATATCTTGAAAACGCAAAAGAATATCTTAAAAAAGTTTTTTCATGTGAAATACAAGTCTTTAACGCTGAAGAAAAAAATATTTATGATCCTGCTAACAAAACACGTTTTGCTGTTCCACTAAGACCGGCAATATTTATAGAGTAAACAAAAAACCCAGGATATCTAAAATTTTGAACCTACTGAAAGCATGAGTTTTTGGCATAATTAATGTGTAATCCTTACTCCAATCGCTCTCGGCACCAGTTGTATCTACTGCTTTTGCACGTATGTTGAACTCACCCTTTCCATAGTAATGAAGTATCATCGATTCCATATTCGAAGGACAAGGCCCAAACTCATCGATTCTTCCTTTCTTCTGACCCCAATCAATGTAATAAGTAACTTCATCATTGTTATGATCCTTAGAGTTAAAAGTAAACTGGTAGCTTGTTCCAGCTCTTGCCTTTTTTGGTCCTTTGATAACCGGTGGAAAAGGAGTACCATATGGTTTGATAAGTGGATATTTATCCTCCTCATCATATGATATATAATAGCCTGTATCACCTATTCCATCTCTGTCTGAATCAGTTATTCCATTTATTTGATACTCTGTTTTTCCCCAGAAGTTTCCCTCACCATCGTTATACCATTGGTTCTCTCCAACAAGTGTCACTTCAACATTTTTACCAGTATTGCTACAGATGTTATTATGGTATATTACATTGTCATAACAACGGTGCAGATGTATTCCTGTGTCACAGTTGGTTATTTTGCATCTATAAATATGGTTTTCATCTGCTTCATCAAGAGTAAAGCCATAGCCTGTACCATCTTTCACGGTACAATCATAGATTTTATTGTTAACTGATGGAGTTGATCCTGCTAATCGAAATCCCCAATCTGTGAAATCTGAAATTTCACAATTTCTAATCGTGTTGTTATACGAATCAAGGAGTTCGAAACCCCAGGCGACGTTCTCTGAAATAATACAGTTATCGATAATATTGTTCTTTGAAAAAGAAGCAAGGTAAATACCATAAAAATAATTCTGTATTATACAGTTGTTTATACTAATGTTACTAGACCAGAAAAGTTCTATGGCTTGTTGTCCTTTATATGTTTCAAAAGTACAATCATTTATTTCTCCGTTTTTACAGTATCCTATAATGATCCCATGTTTCTCTGTAATACTGCAGTCATTGATTCTAAAGCTTGATGAAACATGTTGTATACGTATGCCCCATGAGATATCCACGCCACCTGTGATTTTACAATGATTTATTTCAAAACAGGAACTCACGCTTATAATTTCTATTTGTCTAACATCCCAATCCTTTATTTGATAAGGGTTGTTTTTTGTTCCATCTCCTCCACGTACAGAGGTGTGATTAGCGAAATCAGTTTTGTAGTCTATGTAGATTATACCATTGTTTTCTGTGTATTCCTCGTAGTTGTTTTCTGTGGAAATGTTTTCTTTTTGGATTTTTGTTCCCTGTGTTAAGATTGTAGATTGGGTTATAAGCATTAATGCAATGAATGTCAGTAGTATTTTACCTCTTATTTTCATAAGATCCCAATATTAAATATTTATTTTTATAATAATATTATGATATTTAAGTTTTCCTCTATATAATCAAAAAAAGAAAAAAGTTTATTTTTTGTATTTTTTAGAACAGTTCTAACAGTGAAAAAATCCTTGCAAGCAAAGGTGTTTTTTCAAATAACTGATAGAAAATCGATGAGATCATTACCTTGCTTTTAGGAGCAGTGAAATCCAGACTCATATACTGACTTTCACCACCATACTTATCAGATGCTTTTACCTTAATATTATAGTTTCCCTCAAGAATATACTCATGATCAACAGTACCCGTTATCACACCATTTTCACAAGAGAAATAACCCGTCCAAACACCATCAGTAGGATTATCAACACTGTCCCATAGTATATAGAAACGAACATTATCATTATTTGAATCACTAGCGGTAAAGGTAAATGTTAATTCGGTTCTAGCAGCACCCTTATTTGGGGTAAGACTCTTCATAACAGGTGGTATGTTATTGCTTACTTCTATTTGCATTGGCTCTGATTTTGATGACCAGGCGCCATCATTGTCTTTTACCTGTAAGGTAATAGAATGTGTTCCAGATGTTGAAAATTTTACGACGCATGGGTTTGTAGCACCTATTTCTTGTTCTCCCTCCATCCATTTATAGGTCTCAATTGTTCCGTCATCTTCTGCATTTCCGGTGAGTGTTACCTCCTGGTTTCTAGTAGGATTTGAAGGTGAATATGATATGCTTGTAACCTGGGGTTTATAGTTTGTTACTGTCCATCTTATCCCAACATCATCAAGATAACAATGGCAGCATGCTGCACATAGAACTCCGAACTCGATTTTTCCATTGCTGTCTACGTAATCATTTGAAACTCCAACCCAGTACCATATGAGTTTTTCGCTGTTACCAATACCTTTATCAAGATTATCATACTCAGTTGAACCTGATTTTTTAGCTAAAATATCAGGACCTTCATTTGGATAACCGGTTTCTGCTTTATACTTGATACCGATGTATACATCATCAAAACTATCAATTTGGTCGAAATTATCAATAGTCATTGAATAGTAAATATAGTCCCAATCCTCCCAAAAAGCCATGTTGTCACATTCCATTCCATGAGGATACCAAATTACCCAATCTTCATATTTTTCATCATATTTATTGGCATTTTTTGTTTTCTCATTTTCATCCCCACTAACCGGAGTATCTGAGTTTGTTCCCATGTAAATGCTTAAAGCATTAACAGATGCTGTTCCAACTAGCAGTATAGAAAGTACTATTGATAATATCATTATTTTTTGTTTTTTGTTTCTCATTTTTTTATCACCTCATATTTTAAGATAAAAACGACAGTTTAAGACCATTATATTTCTCAAAGATTTTAAGAAATAATTGTTTTAACTGGATATCTGCAAAAAGTTTTGGTTTATTGACACAAATAGGCGTATTTTGGAAAAGCGAATCCCATATATCATAAGCTTTATTGGCAGCCTTTTCAAGTATCGCAGAGATCAGCTCTGGAAGATATCTAATAACATGTCCTGGTTCTAATTCTTCAACGTTTTCATAGAATTCAACCATGAACGCACCAAAAAATATCAATGGTGAAAGACCACAGGAAACTAACCCTGCAACAAATGCTACTGGTATCCAGGCAAAAATCCCCGTCCACCTAAATGCCTCTATTAGTTCTTGGAATATTTGTTTAAAGACTGCTACTGTTCCATCAATTGCACCATAGAGAGCTTCAAAAGCTGCATCAACAACGTTATCTATAACTAGATCACTTGATAAAATCATTATACAAGGTATTACAAGAACCACAGCGAGTACACCAGCTATAATGCTGCTCGTGAATGATCCCATGATCTCTCCGAAACAAATCCAGTTAGCCAGAAAGATCATAGTACAAAAACTTACAAGGAGTTCAGTTCCAAGAACTCCTTTTAATGTAACAGTGTCTTGATCAAAGTTATAGTTGTTTTTGACTTGTTCATATTCTTCTTCATCAAGATATTCCTTTGCTAATTCAAATGCCAGATCTGTTTTTACCTGGTTGAACTGTTCACTAAACTGATTGTATTCCCCGCTGTTGAAAAAGTCTGAGAAAAACGGGTTTATATGATATTTTAAAACATATTCTACAGCGGGTTCAATTCCACCCTGATAATCATAAAAATACCTGTAATCATCCTTGACTTTTAGGAGTAACTCATAAACTTCTTCCTCGAAACCCACGCCATCAAAGTCATCTGAAATGTCCATTTTTAGTAGGTTTTGGAAATCAAGGTTTTGGTAAAAAACACTGTTTTTATAATCTGATCCAGTTACATCGTTATCGATTAAGAAATTTTTAATTTTAGTTGTTATATTTCCTATTCTTTTAGCATTTAGATTGTCTTTGTTAATTTTAAAAAAATCATCGTTTTCATCTGGAACATCAAGAACTGATGCTTGTTCTTCTTTTTTATTAATTTGTTCCATTAATGGTTGACTTACAATAGCTGATGTGGCTGTAGTTGTTGATAATAGTATAACTGCTGTTAAAATTGCTCCAATAACTAAGATTTTTTTATTGAACCCTTTCATTTTTATTACCATCCTCTAATACTTACCTAAGAAAAAGAAACACTTGATTGTATATAAATATTTTCATAAATATATTATTTAACTAAAAGATATCAATAGCAAAGGTTATAGTTAAAAAATAAAAACCAAGTTTCTATATAGATATTACAAAAATGAAAGAAATAAACCCTGATGATTATCAAAAAACATGGAATACAATAGCAAAAAGCTTTGATAAAACAAGAAAAAAACCATGGCAACAATGTCTAAATTTTATACAAAAACTACAAAAAAACATAACCATAGCAGATATAGGATGCGGAAACGGAAGACATCTAATACCAGCAGCAAAACACACCAAACACGCAATAGGCATAGACATATCAGATGAACTATTAAAAATAATAAAAGAAAAAATCCAAAAAGAAAACATACAAAACATAAAGCTAATACATTCAGATGCAAGAAAAATACCCCTTAAAGACAACGCAGTTGATGCAGTACTTTACATAGCAGCACTACATAACATCAAAGGAAGAGAAAACAGGATACAATCACTCAGAGAAATACGAAGAATACTAAAAAAAGATGGAACCGCACAGATAAGCGTATGGTCACGATGGCAGGATAAATACAGAAAAAATTTTTTTAAAAAATGGTTTACACACAAAAAAGAATACGAGTTTGGGGACATAAACATATATTGGCGACAACATGGCCTAGATATACCAAGATTTTATCATCTATATAGTAAAAAAGAGTTCATTCAGGATATCAAAGAAGCCGATTTGGAAATAGTTGATATCCAAGATGTAAAACTATATTCTAAGAAACATCCTGATAATTATTTCGCTATAATAACTCGGCAATAGGAAATTATATAGATTTTGAGTATTGAAAAGGAATCAGTATACAAAACATGTTTTTGTTACATTTTGCTGTAATTAACACTTGTTATGAATATATTTAAATTAGGTTATTATATTACAATTCTACCAATTTTATATAGAGGGAGGAAAAAAATATGCGGAAAAAGGGAAATAAAAATGTTTTGAAAAACGCTAGTGTTTTACTGATAGCTACAGCTATGGTTTTATCCACAGTTGTTGTAGCTGGGAATGTGATTAATGTTTCGATGAGTACAATACTATCTGAAGGTTTTGAAAGTGGTAGTATGCCACCTGTGGGTTGGTCTGTGTATGATTATGGTGAGGAAGGCTGGGGTGTTACAGGAGATGCTCATTCTGGGGATTATGCTGCATATTGGATGGGCAGTGTTAGCTCTGATTTGATTTCGCCTGTTCTTGATTGTTCAGCGATGAATGAGTTGTATCTTAGTTTTTGGCATAAACAGCCAAGTCTTGCTACTTTTGGTCAAGATACACTAAGTGTATATGTCTCAGTTGATGGTGCTATTTGGAACCACAAGGTAGCTGATTACACAGGTGGTATCCAGATTTATAAGTGTGAACAAATTGATTTATCTGCTATTGCTGCTGGTCAATCACAAGTAAAGATAAAATTCACAGCTACTGGCGGTGGTAGCGGTGGTGTATATCTTGATGATATCGGAGTAAGTGATGAAATAGCTAATAATCCGCCAGAGACACCTAAAAAACCTATTGGCCCTACAACTGGTGAACCAGATGAAGAATATACATATGTTACATCTACTACTGATCCCAATGATGACATGATTAGATATGGCTGGGAATGGACCCAGGACAATACTGTGGAGGGTTGGACAAAACTCTACAGTTCTGGAGCGACATGTAGTGTAAAAATAGTTTTTGATGAGCCTGGTACTTATTATTTGAGGGCAAAAGCAGAAGATGAATATGGGGCTCAGAGTGGTTTCTCATCAGCATTAATAGTTGTTATATCTCAAGGATGCGGAGAGTTCATGGGTTTGCAGGTATGCCCATTGGGTGATGCATTGTTGGATATTGGTGATGAACTAAGAGTATACAATTGTGTATCTGGTCAACCTGAAACAGATGGCGTCTGGGTTAACCTTGAAGATACTTATAATGCATATATACGTACATTGGAGAACCCGTTTGAAACTATTGGAGCAACTATTAATTTTGAAAGTTCTGGTATGATTGGTGAAGACCCATTTTCAATGGGATTGCAGTTTGAGCATAAAGATAGTGGAAGGTTTGCAAAAGCTTTGGGTTCTGCTGTCGCTATAATTGCTTTTGGTCCCGATGATGATATTGAATTCTATAAAGAAGTTGATGATGTATCAGATATTGGTTATTTAACTGACGTCCCAGAGGATGTCACTATTCAAATTCCTGATGCAATAAGTTCCCCTTCGATTTTATCATCAAAGAGTCAGAGTTTAACTAATGAGTTAATTACTGTAAGCACAGGAATTGAACTATCCGAATCTGTCTTATGGACATGGGAGGAACACGATATAGACCAACTTTCGGTAAATAAAATTATGATTATAGGAGAACTAGAGGGTTCAGGTAAAACTAGTCTTTCTAGTTCATCAATAACTACTACAGGCATAGACGAGTTTACAATGCTGGAACACTCTGCATATCAATTGAATACACCAACTGAACCAAACATAGATGGTCCGCCAAAAGGAAAAACTGGAGAGACTTACACTATCTCACTCACCAACAAGGCAACAGAGAACGTATACTTCTTCATCGACTGGGGTGACGGCTCTGCACTTGAAGGGGGACCGGTACAAACTATTCCTGGTGACCAGGGGTCATTTCATCATACATGGTCAGAGGATGGAACCTATAACATAAAAGCTCGTTCGATGAACACATGGGGAATAATGAGCGGCTGGACAAATTTTGAAGTCAAGATGCCTAAAGCCAAATCATATATCAACACGCCATTACTTCAATTCCTGCATATCTTATTCGAAAAATACCCAAATGTATTCCCAGTACTCCAGATGCTGCTACAACGATCAGGGCTAAACATTTAAGTCCAAAACTCTCTCTCTTTTTTCTTTTTCTAATCTTTTAATATTCAAGATTCTTTTTTTGCTACAGTTTTATTATGCAAATTTAGCGGAGTCATGTAACTCACGACGATTAGAACAATAATCGCTATAACTATCCCCCATATCGCCGATAGAAAACCAAGATCCGGTAAAACCTTAAACTGGAACAAGAAAATCGATATCTCCCCAATAAGTATGCTAGCTATACACCCATATTTAGTAGCACGTTTCCAATAAAGCGCAGCGATAGTAGTAGGACAAAGAACCGCTAGACCTGAAAACGTTGTCTTGACAAGAGTACCCATGATACCAACGCTGGGATCATAACCACTAATAACAAAAAATATCGCAAAGATCGAAAGAACAACAATCAATATTTTACCAAGACTAATATCAGAAATACGTTTTTTCTTTTTGAAAACATCATGCGATAGCATTGTCGACAATGAAAGCAACTGTGAATCTGCGGTAGACATAAGAGCAGCAAGAGCCCCTATCATGACAAAAGCATAAACAGGTGCAGCAAATTTCTGAACCATCAACGGGAGAACCATATCACTGGTCTCAGGATTAATCCCTGCACCATGAGCCCATACACCAATAAGAACAGGAAACAAAAAAAGAAATGATACAACAATTGGATAAAAAATCATAGCCATCTTTAGGGATTTCTGATTCTTCGCAGTATAAAACCTTGAAAAAATCTGCGGAAACATAGGATCAGCAAAAATCCACAACAGCATAAATGAAAACCATATCTGAGGAATAAAATACTCTCCACCACCCGGACGCGAGAAAAGATCAGGACTGGCATTAAAAGTAGCAGTGTTAGCCGCCTCAAAACCTCCAAGATTTACTGCTATGAATACAACTGCAATAGTCATAGCAGCAATCATAATAACCCCTTGTATCACATCAGTCCAACCAGAACCACGCATCCCACCAAATAAAACATAAAACATTATTACTATCATTACAACAACTGCACCAATCTGCCATCCAATACCAGCCATACTTTGAATGAGTATACCCGCGCCAATCGCCTGAGTAGCAAGATAAGGAATAGTAAAAATCACCATCACACACATAAACAAAAGCCGGAGAGAAGTACTGTTGAAACGATCCCCAATAAGCTCAGGAGGAGTAATATATCCTTTTTCTTTACCAAGTTTCCAAACCTTTCTACCGATAACAAAGAACATAATTGCCATTATCGCTGTTCCAAAACCCATAATCCCATACTGCCCGAAACCTGTCTTATAGGCATTACCCGCGAAACCAAGAAACGTAAAAGCAGAAAAATTAGTGGCTATAAGCGTAAAAAACAGCAACATAGGACCAAATGACCTGTTAGCAAGGAAATAATCCTCAGGGGTCTTTTTAGTACGTTTATGGGCAAAAAAACCCAGTAATAACAAAATTATGAAATAAAATACCACCATAACTAGGAAAATCAATCGTCATCCCTCCAGAAATGTTTAGAAAACAAATAAAAAGCAACAGAAGTAAGCAAGGTAATTATTATCAGATAATAAACCCAAAAAGGCATACCAAGAATCAACGGCCGATATTGTCCCCAACCCCAAAAATCAAGGGATGCAAGAAACAAAACAATAAAAAGCAGATAAACAACCGCGTTTTTTTTATTTGGAAACCAGAAAGGATACTTACCCAAATTTGATTCCTCCAATCAATATTTGTGCTGTTTCCTGGTTTTAAGGGCTGGAAATCAGCAAAAAAACAATGCCCCCCAACTACTTACGAATAGATGGGATAATAAAAGATATAATTAAGTTTTACTAAATTGACCGTTACACCTTGATATCTTTATGCTCAAAAAGGATCATTGAAATCACCAAACAAGCAGTTATAACTCCAATTAATACGAAAACCCCTGATAAATCAACTGTTCCAAATTTCAATGGATCATATGGAACAAAATAATGAGTTATCGAAACATAGCCCAAAGCCTCATAATCAGGCACGATTTTAGAAATTGATTCAAGTACATACATACCTATAAATACAGCTATAAAAATAATACTAGCCTTCATTTTTTCATCAATAATAATGGACAGAAGTATTCCAATACTAACTATTGCGAGTAAATAAGGAATTGATACTAAATGCGTTAAAAACAAATTACTAAAGCTTAAACTTTCTCCAATTGCTGCAGTAGTACCCATAACTGATAACATCGTCATAAAATTAATAATTAACACAAGGGGAATTAATCCAATGAATTTTTCAAAAACAATCTGCTTCCTTGAAATAGGATTTGACATTAGCAAATCAATTGTCTTTCCCTCTATTTCTTTAGATATCTGAGATGCTGCAATAAAACCTAGTAGAATCCCTAGTATAACCATCCAGAATATCTGATAAAGTTCAAGATTAATAAAGCCTACATAGGTTCCCATATCAAAAGCAGCTGGACCAAAAAAATTAGCAAATGCATCTGCTCCGCCTGATTCAATCATACCTCCTAAGACATCCTTAAAAGCTGGGAACATCCCACTATACATTGCAGCCATAACTGCGAAAAGAAGGGTTATGATGATTGTAGTCCTCTTGTAATCCTTCATTGTTTGAAAAGCAATCCTAAAACTTAATATATCGTTCATGTGTCTCCCTCGTAATAATGAATGAAAATATCCTCTAAACTAAAATCATTGATGTCTAAATCCACCACAGTATATTTTGAAAACTCCTTAATCCAATAATCAATGTTATCTGTCGTAACAAACTCAATCCAACCATTTCTAATTTTCATATCTTTTGGTCCTTTGAATTTTTCAGGTTTTTCCTTGATTTTTAAACGAATGATCTTACCACTTTTACTCTTTAAAGTATCAACATTTTCAAGAGCAACTAGATTGCCCTCTTTAATAATTGCAACTCTATCACAAATCTTGTCAACTTCTGACAAAATATGTGATGAAAAAAACATTGTTTTCCCTTTCTTCTTCTGGTTATTTAAAAACTCATAAAACTTTTGTTGAAGAAGCGGATCTAGACCAGCTGTAGGTTCATCCATAATGACTATTTCAGGGTCATCCATAAATGCTTGAATGATTCCAAGCATCTGTTTCATACCTCTCGAATATCCTTTTATTTTTCTCTCAAGTGGTAGATCAAATATTTCTAAAAGCTCATCAAGGATTGTCATTTCTCGATGTCTAAGTGAACTAAAATAATCAAGAAATTGTCTTCCTGTTAGATGCCCATAGATATTTAATTCCCCAGGTATGTATCCAACTTCTCTTTTTATTTCAACAATGTTTTCTTCTATGTTTTTACCAAAAATATAAGCTTCCCCACTTGTAGGATTTAGATAACCCAGGAGCGTCCTTATAGTTGTGGTTTTACCAGCACCGTTAGGACCAAGGAAACCAAAGATCTCACCTTTTTTAACAGAAAAAGTTAGGTTGTCTACTCCTTTTATTTTACCATAATATTTAGTAAGATTTTTTGTCTCAATAACATCCATAGTGCATCCTAAGAATGAAACAAAAACTGGTTATATAAAGTTATAGTGGAAAAAATATCACATTGCTATCATTTGTTGTACATTAGTAATTAACTCTTGGATGTTAAATGGTTTAGAAATATAATCATAGATTAATGACTCAAGTCCTCTCATTTTCTCATGGTCAGAGGTTCCTTTGGCTGTTAAAATTGTAATTATTACTGATTTGTTAAGTCCTCTGTTAAATATTTCTTCGATTGTATCCCATCCATCCATGAATGGCATCATGATATCCATTAATATAATGCCTTTAAATCCTCTTTCTAATTCTTTTAAGCAATCAATGCCGCTATCAACTGTTAAAACTTCATAACCCTCTTTTTCGAATATTTTACGAATACTGATCAGGATATCGGGATCGTCATCCACCACCATTAATCTTTTATCCATTCACTCATCCTTCCTAACTACCACTCAATGTTACTAAGATATACTTTAAGGTGTATACTATAAATAGTTATCGTGTTAAAATGACAAACCGATAAAATTAACTATTTAAAGAGGTAAAAATGATATTGCAGAGTTCACCGAGTTGCTCAGGGGTTAATTCTTCGGCTCTATTATTACGAAAAGAAATTTCATCAATATTTATATCATAAAACCTATGAAGGATAGTATTAATTTTTTTACGCCTGTTATTAAATAAATTCCTTGTAAATTCAAAAAAGAAATTTTCATCTATAACATAAAAAGCAGGTTTCTCCCTAGGGGTTAATTTTACAATACAAGAATCCACTTTAGGCGTTGGATTAAAACAACTTTTAGGAATAGTTCCCAGAATATCACAGTATGCCCTATAGTAAACATTTACCGATAAACGGGAATAATCTTTAGTACCAGCATTGGCAATCATACGAGATGCAAATTCCTTTTGATAAATCAATACAGCAATATCAAAACTGTAATTTAATAGTTTAAAAGTAATTTTAGATGAAATCTGGAATGGAAGATTTGAAACAACTTTGTTAAATCTGGTCAGAGTGTTAAAATCGATACGAACCGCGTCACCATGAATCAATTCAACATTTTCTGGAAGAATTCTTTCTAAATTTGAAATCAGATCTTTGTCATATTCTATAGCAATTACTTTTTTTGCTTTTTCAGCAAGAATGTTTGTAAGAATTCCTTTTCCGGGACCTATTTCTAGAACAGTATCCTTATTTGAAATTTCTGCGTATTCAATCTCTCTTTTTGCAATATTTTTATCAGTTAAAAAATTTTGACCAAGCTTATTTTTCATAAGTCTTATTAATGATATCCTTTGGTGATTGGTGGACGTGTGAACAGTCGATATTTTTGATTAGGATCAGTGAGTTCTAATTCTATTCTTTTCTGGATTAGCTTATCTGGAGCTCTTAAAAAATCAATACGATCACACATTTCTTTAAAACTGGAAAATGGTTTTTTCTTACGCTCATCAAGTATATCATGCATCATTTTTTTCCCAAGCCCTGGCAAAAGCTCAAGAACATGGAATCGAGTAGAAATTGCCGGGGAGTCGTTAAAGAATTTTATAAAACGCTCTTCTTGGTTATGGACTATATCAAGTAGCACATATGGCATTTCTCCATGTGCTGTAGAGGTTAGATCTTCATAGTTAACTCTTGATTTAATTTTTGCAATTTTTTTCCTCAAATCTGCATCTTTTCCAACATATATTCTTTCACCGATGGTAAAAGTCGCATCATTTTTTGGAACGAGTTCAAGTAATGTAAACTGATTTTCACCGATTCCATAGGCTGTTGGATGTCTTTTATGTGGAGGCATATCTCCTCTTCCTTTTGATAAATAGTCTAAAACGTAGACATAATCCTCCACAATTTTTTCCTCCCTCTTTTTTTATTCCTCAGAATATTTTTTAACAATTTCAAGTATATTTTTTATATCATTCTCACCAAGCGTGATTCTCTCTTTAGCAAAGATAGTTTTTACATCATCCTCTGTTGTTGGGAGTATATCCGCGATCTTATAAGCATGTATTTCCTGGATGAAATCAAATTTTGACAGGTCTTTTACTATATCCTCTGTTTTTTTAATTGATAATTTTGCAAATTTCTGAGCATGTTCAAGAGCTATTTTCTGCTCATAGATCATTTCGTCCCTTTCTTTACTTATTTTCTTCAATATGCTTTTAACTTCAGCAAGTGAAACAGGCTTAGATATGTTATTCTCATCGGGCATTTTACAGCACTCTCCTTAAATGATCAGGTTTAATTATCAATGTTTTATGTTTTTTACCATCGTTTATTCCGACAAGATAAGCAGAACCTTGCTTGCCTTCTATCTTCCCAGTATGACCCTGAAAACGAATATGAGGCATACCTTCGTGAACAGATGCGTCAATAATAATGTTAACAGATTCTCCTTTTTCAAACTCTTGAAGAGCCCTTGTAATGGACTTTATCCCTCGATTTCTTGGTTTTTTTCTTAGTATTTTCCGACTTTTGCTTCTAATTCCTTTTGACCGTTTAACCATTTTTTATTCCCCCTTGATTTTTATCACATCAAGCTCTGTAACTTTACAGGGAGTTCCGATTATTTCACTGATATTAGGTTTTGTTTTTCCATCATCACCAGAAACTAGTTCCTTTATATATGTCCCAGATTCTGTTTCTATTATTAATGTGGCTATAGAACCTTCTACATGTTCCAATTTGCAACTATATATCTGTTTTTTTCTAATCAAATTGGCTCGTCTATGAGCCACTCTAGATGGCGTAAATTGATTAATTACGTCGTCTTGTAAAGAATAAATCGCCTTTTTAAGCTTTTCGTTATTTATAGGTTTACTAGATTCGAATGTAACTCTATATGTTTTTTTAAACGCTGCATTTTTAATCCTAATAACTTCTTTTCTATCAGAAAAACGCAAATTGCTCACCTCAATAAGATTTCTATTTGATGAGTTTATTTCCTTTTGTAAATCCCTCAGATCAAGATTTCTAAATTTAGGATTCTCAACTTCAATAACAAAAGGTCGACCGTTCCCAAGCATTAGAGCATCTATATCTTCTCGGCCACAACCATGAAATGACTCTCCGGCTCCTTTTGTTTTTTCTAATATTTTCTCAGCAATCAACTCTTCTACACTAGAGGAATACATTTTTCCAGTATACTCACATTTTTTACATCCTTTACCACGGCAGATTTTACAAAACCATTTAGTCTGAGGTATCTCGCGAGAAAATTTTTTATATCGACCATAAATAAAAAGAGAAACAATCTGCAGATCAACCACGTCATAAGGTGTGTCTATAACAACCATTATATCGGGTTTATCGAAATCAACCTCTTTACCAAGTTTTTTTTCAAGGATTTTCCCAATCTCCCTGTTGATCTCCGATTTAATAGATTCAGAAAAATCAGTTTCTGAATAGTTAATTATTTCTTGTTCTTTTTCTAGAATTTCCTCATCTATTTTCGATCCAATTAAGAATGTTTCATATTCGTAGTCTTTTAAGGTTTCAACGATTAATTTTACAAAATGAGGTATTTCATCTAAAAGACCCGTGCATACCCAACAATCTTTGCTACTATTTTTTTTAGGTTCTGCTAGGTTGTTTTTTAAAGTTTTTCCTCGATCTGTGTTGCTTAAATTTTTTCCAATTTTTGCAAAAAATCGTCCGAGACAAGCATCACATAAATTATATTTTGAATTTATTTTCTCAGCCATACTAATGATTTTTTTATCTGTTAAACCCTTGATCATCTGCTCTGCCTAATAAAAAAAGGTATATTAAATATTGGTATGGAAATTTATTATTTTTTTATCCATAGCCCATAGACCGTTAAAATCAATAAAATAAAGATAGCTGCGGGTATAAACCAAAGATTGTTATTTACTCCTAAAGCATAAGCTAAAGTTAGAATAAAAACAATACTCACAAACAACAGGATAAGGTCACGATATTTCATCTTTCACCAGCTGAATACATTGTAATTAACTCCTGCATTTAAAATGTTTCATTTTAGCAATGTTTTTAATTGCTTATATCATTCAAGTTAAAAATCCAACGGAGGCAAAATTTATGGTTGAAATCATGCCGTTTAAAGGGTTAATGTATAACAAAGGAAAGATAATTAGTTTGGATAAAGTAATGTCGCCTCCTTATGATATTATATCTGATGAAACACAATCTCAGCTTTATGAGAAACATCCTAATAATTTTGTGAGACTTATACTTGGTAAAATAAACAAGGACGACACTGAATCTAATAATCGTTATACTCGGGCTAAAGAGTTTCTTGATAAATGGCAGCGTGAATCATTATTAATTGCATCAAAAAAACCTGGTATTTACCCATATAAAATCAGATACCAGGTCAATAATCATTATAAAACCATGAGTGGTTTTTTTGTTTTATTAAAACTTGATCCAAGTTATAAATTTGTAAAAGCTCATGAGAGAACACTTTCGAAACCCAAGGCTGACCGGCTTAATTTAATGCGTGCCTGTAAGGCCAATCTTGAACCAATTCAACTTCTCTACATCGATGAGGATGATAAAATCAGGAAAACGATTGATGAATTTATAGGAAAACCACTTGTTGATGTCACCGGTTATGATGATTTCAACCATAGGCTATGGAGAATTGAAGATGAAACAATTATTTCAATGTTTCAAAATGAGTTAAAAGATAAGGTTCTTTTTATTGCTGATGGTCATCACAGGTATCAGACGGCGATTAATTTTGCGGATGAAATGAGAGAAAAAACAGGAATCCTTGAGGATAATGCACCGTTTAATTATCGCATGGTTATTCTTGCCAATATGTTTGATGAAGGTCTTATGATTTTACCTACTCATAGATTAATTAAAAAACCTGATATTAATATCGACGGTTTAATAAAGGATCTTGAGAAATATTTTCATGTTGAGGAAAAAATTTCGTCATATGAAAAGAAAAATATTGAGAATATTTGTAAAAATATTAAAAATAATATAAAAACAGATGATGGGCATAAATTTGCTTTATACGTGAAGGACAAATATTATGTTTTGACGTTAAAAGATGAGAAGATTATGGATGAATTCGCGAGTGATAGATCTGAGATTTGGAGGATGCTTGATGTTTCTATTCTACATAAGATTATTCTAGAAGAATTAATGGGTATTAATCAGGATAATCTTGAGGATCATATCAAGTATACGCGAGTTGATGAGGAAGCTGTTAGTTTTGTTGATGAGGGTAAGTTTGATTTTTCTTTTTTGATGAATGCTACTAAGATCGAGGAGCTGAAAGCTATTGCTGATGCTGGGGAGCATATGCCTCAGAAATCTACTTATTTTCTTCCAAAGATGCTTTCAGGTCTTGTGATGTATAAAATGGATCTTGAATAATCTACAATCCTTTTTATATTTTAATAAAAATATTATTGTTATTTTTCCAAATTGATCATTTTTATTAGAAAATTATAAATACTACTAATGATAAACATTAACATGATATAGTCAGACTATGTCATTGTTTGTTGACCTATTAAAGAAGGGTGGATAAAAAATGTCAAAAAATGTAACTAAACTAATTTTTTCAAGCAGAAGGGCGGTGATGAAGTAAATGTATCCAATGGCCATGGTGTTAATAGGATTTGGCGCTGGTTTGTTGACCATGACTATTGTAAGCTTATATAAATATATGTTAGAATTTTGGAATGGAGGAATAGGATAAAAAAAATTGGAAAGTATTAACTTACCCGACTTTTTTTAAAAAATAAAAAATAGAGAAGAGAGATAGTAATAATTTCTATCTCAATTATTTATTTGGGATTTTTGGAATAACTTTTTCAATATCTTCAGATTTTCCAGCGTCCCATATTGCTCTAATCGCAAGTAATCCTGCAGCTGGCGCGGCAAATATAGCTAGAGTAAAAGCGATATTTGCAAAGTATGTTCCAACGACGTCCAAATTTACGAATGCTTGACCTGTTGCACCTATTCCAACAAGTATTAATGCTGCTATTAAAAATGTTGGAATTCTTTCTCTTGTTATGTTACCAATTGCCAAGAACGATAACACACCCACAATAAAACCTAGAACTGCTAAGGTTATTGTTATATATGTTGGATATGTCAGCGTACCAGTTATTGCATCTGGTGGCCAATACGTTTGAGCTAGTAGTCCAAGTACCACTGCTATGAGGACTCCTATAAGGAATAACCAGCTTGCGATCTTTCTAAATATGTTTTGCATTTCTCCATCCTCTCTCCTATATTTTTTATGTAATGGGTAAAAATAATAAGCGTCTATTTAAATATTTAGTGTAAATGAACATGCAAACGGATATGTAGGTGATAAGCAGATACAATTAACCTATTTATTAACACAAATTAACACTTTGTAAGCGAGAAATCCCCAAACTTTAGTATGGGGATGAATCGCGTATGCTTTTTCTTACAATAAACATTTCTCCTTCTGGTCAGGTGCATCCGCTAGAAGCGGATGCTATAAAGA
>Ga0272441_10002689_pt1 | contig 35538 bp, 22 predicted proteins | sample SSMProp6N_FD_193582 | JGI IMG/M metagenome (GOLD analysis project Ga0272441, IMG submission 193582) | Marine sediment archaeal communities from Little Sippewissett salt marsh, Falmouth, MA, United States - SSM-Prop-6N | ecosystem: Environmental > Aquatic > Marine > Wetlands > Sediment ...
CCATCCGAGGTAGGCCGACTTCGCCGAAGTCGGCCTCAACGTCCGCGACCCAGGTTAACCATATAGCCCGATGCGCGGTCCAGGCCACGATAGCGAGGCCCCCTTGGTGAACGATGCGCGGAAACGTACGCATCCGTACTGTTCGACCTGCCCGTTTTCAGGCCTGAAGGGCCGTTAGCATGGTAGCCTGGGGCAGACGCCCCAGGTTGAGTACCAGGCCCAAAGAAACAGCCCTGGAAGGGCGTAGCAAGAGTCCACGCAATTGATGTTTTTAGCAAGAGGCATGCAGCGATAGCCCAATGCCGTCGTCTGACCGTCCGAGGTCGGCGCAATCCCGGCGGTAACATCCCAATCTTGGGTGAGCCATTTACGAACGAGCAAGCCCCGACACGTCATTATCAGTAGCCGGCGCTAGGCCGCAAACGCGGCAAGCTAATCCAGGTGGGCGCCCCAGACGGCTTACTCCACCACAAATTAGGAAGAACCTCAAAAAAAGGAATCGTGCCGGAGAGACGACTTGAAACCTCCACGCCATACCCCCGCAGCTGTTTCGCACTCTGCACCGTGTACTTCGCACGCTTTTCTTTTAAAAGCAGGGACAGGCAAACTGGAGGCTCGATGCTGTAGCAACCGCCAAACCTGCCAACGGCCAACTGTCAACGGCCAACTGTCAACGGCCAACTGTCAACGGCCAACTGTCAACGGTCAACGGCCAACGGTCAACGGCCAACTGTCAACGGCCAACTGTCAACGGCCAACTGTCAACGGCCAACTGTCAACTGCCAACTGTCAACGGCCAACTGTCAACGGCCAACTGTCAACGGCCACCTGTCAACGGCCAACTGTCAACGGCCAACTGTCAACGGCCAACTGTCAACGGCCAACTGTCAACCGCCAACTGTCAACCGCCAACTGTCAACGGCCAACGGCCAACGGCCACCTGTCAACGGCCACCTGTCAACGGCCACCTGTCAACGGCCAACTGTCAACGGCCAACTGTCAACGGCCAACTGTCAACGGCCAACTGTCAACTGCCAACTGTCAACGGCCAACTGTCAACGGCCAACTGTCAACGGCCAACTGTCAACGGCCTTCTAACCCTGATACGCCTTAACCTGCTGAAACTACCGAGGTTACTCTTGACAGCGATTGTACCAAGTCGTTGCAAACGACCGTAATCTGCAGGCCTCGGTTAACCGTGTGGTTAACCAAGGGAAAATTGGTAGGCGACTATGGTTGTTAGGCTGTCATTCAATTCAAAATCATGCCTGCCGAGGGTGTTGAAATTATGTCAGGATTTTGGTCGAGAAATTGGGGCAGTCGACGTTTCTTATAGGGGGTAAATGAAGCTGACTATCACCATGTAACGCGTTTAACGCCAGTCATCGTTCCACGACGTTTAAACGGTCACCATATAAGCGTCACCATCAACGAAGGACTGTCACCGTTTAACAGTACTTCTTTAAAAGTTGAATTTACCCATGAATTGTTTGTTTATGATGCTTGAGTTTTAAATAAACACCGTGGTACATTCACCCATCCAAGCGAATAGAATTATAGATAACGTTATATAGGTAATGTACGACTGAATCTGTCAGAGCGAAAGAGCTTGTGGGGAGATATAGCAGATGAAAGTAAAAGATGTGCAATTGGCTCGCAGTTTTCCTGAGTCTGTGTCAATAGCAGCCGTTCAGTTGAAATCACCTTTTGATGATGAACTACAAACAGGTTGGGTTAACGACAACTGTAGTCTTATGGTGACTCATGAAACCACTTGCGCATACAAGGCAAGGCTTAAGAAGATTAGTTCCATTTTGAGGTGGATTAGTTCCCATCTGGATAAGCCCGATGTGGTTGTCTTTCCAGAATACTCTTTCATTCTGGAAGATAGTTCTTTCTGTGACTCAGGAAAAGGAACATTTGACGTCCTGAAAACATTTTCTGCGGAAACAAATACTATCATCATTGGTAACTATTATTCCCAAAAAGACAGGCACAGTATATCTTTCGTGTTTATTCCAACACCTTTTCTTAACGAAGGAGTTAACGGCAAGGTGCGGGAGTTTTTACTTCCGAAAAGAACAGTTACGGCAGAAGAAGATGATTTTTCCGGGGCTATTTTTGAAACTCCAGGTAGCCCGGATACAGTTTTCAGATTTTGGTGGAATTCAACTGATAACCGTCGTGCTTATTTTCAAGTATTAACATGTAAAGACTATCTTTACTATACGAGTATAGGACCTCTGAGGAAGCATCCAGAAATCATAGCAATCGAAGAGCCCGGCATAATTTTTGCGCCACTATGTACGCCGGATATGCAGACTTTTGAATCTAGAGCAACGACGATGTTGAGAGACATTCCAAGCGCGGGCAAAGACGGAGCTCTTGTGAGTGTCTTCTCTAATGCCACATCGCTTCCCGGACAGCATGGTCCAATAATTGCGGGGCGGTCTCAAATAGTTTCCCCAGTTGATTTAAGGTCCAAAACGAAACCAGTGCTTGAACGCAACTCTGAAGGTGTAATCTATGCGGTTATCAATCCATTCCAAAGCCTGAAAAAACCGACGCAAGTTAACATCAAGACATCCAACCGATCTCTAGTGAAATCACAGACCTTTCATTTTAACCTCAGCTCACACTCAGATGTTCTGAATGTTGAGGATGTTTCATCTGAGCTTTCCACTCCACGACATACTTTCAACCCAGAAGCACTGGCTTTAATAGGCTGTTACCGGTATTACGGTTTTCTTCGCTTACATGATTATCCTGGCACAAAGCACGCGCTCCGCGAACGACAAAAAGCGCACCCTCGTCTTTCGGTGGATGTCCATGGGATTTATGGACTGCACGACATAGTAGCCACTATATATGAGGGTATACAGGATCTCCCGGTTGTGCGCCAGCTTCTCCGAATTCGGCTCTGGCCAATGATAAGTAACTTCAATGACTTTAACAATGAGCATTTGGCTGTGTGTCGTGTTGTTAAGGTTTTCAAATTCAGGGGCAATATCCTTGAGAAAATGGCTTTAAGAACTGAAGGAATTATGACGGATTTGGATCATTTCATACAGACTGCAATATGTGGCCCAATATTGGAAAAAGGCGACTCCGAAGAATATAAAGACGCTATTTCTGCTTTGGAGAATGCAAACGCGATAATTTCGTCACCTTACGACTCCGACGTTTCGGAGCGAGAGCGGAACGAGGGTAAATTTGAGTTTTTGGTCGTTGTAAAAATACATGCGGGCGACTACGGACCGAAGGCTGATGGTTCCAGGGAGAGATTTGAGCAGGATATTTTAGCATCTTTATTGGAAGATAAAAGAGTACGGACAGTAGAGGCCATTGAGGCAGATCAGAGGGGCTATTTCGACGGCGACTATTTATTTCATATTGTCGGCCACCTTGCAGATTTAAACGACATTGTCGTGGGCATTCTACAATCTAAAGAACCGCTGCATCCTGCAGACCGCCTCACAACAAGGGTAATAATAACTGCTGAGAAAATTACTCAAGGCTACATGACATCGGTTGTTGAGCCCGGCAAAATCCCGTCCAGCCTTCAGACAATGCTATCGCTAGTGGAGCACTGGTTGAGTTTGGAGGGCAACCGGGACCGTCGGATACGCGAAATAGTGCCTACAGCTATTCTTATGTTGTCGGAGGAGGATTCTAGGAAGTTGCTTCAAACCTTGTACCTCGTTGAGCGATTTGCAGCTAACGACGAAGATTGGACACGCAATTTCTATTGGTTTTCTTATGCTTCAACTATCGCACTGGCAGGCAGTAGACTCGGAGTTTCGATGCCATATCAACGGTTCAAGGAGATTTCTCGTAGCTTTGTTATGCGAGTTGGGTCTGCACTTGAATCAACTATACGAAAATCGATGTGTTCTCTTGCGGAGCCATTCAGTATTGATCTTCCGCTGTTGTCAGAGCTATGCAATGAGACGATTCGTGTGGTCAAGAAGGACGGCGGGTGCGTTGACATGAGTGCTTTCACTCTTGGCAACGCACAGTATTTGTTTGAAGCTTTCGGTGGCTGCATGAAGGAGAAGTATCGAGATAAGTGGAAGGCCGCAGTTACTGAGCTGCTTAAAGCGAGAGTTTCAGATTTCTATGGTGTTGATGAGTTTTGCTCTAGGTGGAAGATGTGGGTTGCGAGCGTGTGTGGTGGACGGGATAGCATTAGTGAATTTCAAAGATTTGTAAAAGTTCGGAATGAAATGGCGCATGATACAGAGGGGGACAAAAGACTGAGTCCTCGGACCATCTTTAACGGTACATTTGAAGGGATGAGAGCACTTGATCGGCTAGACCTTGCCGAACGGTATATCCAGCAATCTTTATTGGCCACTGATGATGAGTTGACCGATGACTCTTAGTGCTAGTGAGATAAAAGACGCTGTCTATCCCCGAATTTCCGCAGCCGTTTGTAAAACCGGGATCGTCTTGGTTGATAACTAACAGAGCGGCGGGATATTCTCAAAGATGAGGTCGGGTATTCTCTAAGTGCGCCGGTGAAGTCTTGGTTTTGAACACAATGAGGAGATGTCATGGCAGACGACACTTTACTCTATGAACCAGATGAGCAGCTGGCTGAGCCCGATCCGGATGAAGTACCAATCCGTGACCGCCGCGTGTTTACGCAACCTTATGACTTGGTCGTCGAGTCTCTCCTTGATCAGATAGGCGGTGGAACCATCTTCCTGCGCCCACTTTCTGAGCGGCCTAAGTTCCAGCGGCGTTACGTTTGGTCTAATACCCTTGCTTCACGCCTCATCGAATCCATCTTGCTGAACGTGCCGATCCCCCCTTGCTATCTCTCTCAAAACGAGGAGTACGAGCTGGACGTAATTGATGGGCAACAGCGTCTTTTCTCAATCTACCGTTTTGTTGATAACCAGTATGCGCTTGTGGGACTTGAAGTTCTTAAGGAATTAAATGGCTTGCGGTTTCACAAAATACCACCAAAGATGCAGCGTCAACTCCAAACTCATACGCTGCGTTGCGTCCTGATTACAAACGAATCGCACCCTGAGATTAAGTTCGACGTCTTTCAGCGGCTTAACACAAACACGGTTCCTCTCAATTCGCAGGAACTACGGAACTGCACTTACCGGGGAAGTCTTAATTCCTACCTCAAAGATGCCGTCGCATACGAGCCATGGCTAAGCATCCTGGGGAAGAGGCAGCCTGACAAAAGAATGCGTGATGAGGAACTTGTCCTTCGTTTTATTGCTTTTTGGATTAATGGAGTTGAGTCTTACAGAACACCACAGAAACACTGGCTCAATGATGCGGCGAAGGCAGGAAAGAATTACTCGGACGCGAAGATTAGAGAATTAGATAGAGTATGGAGGAAAGCGATTGATGCATCGCTTGAGTGGTTTGAGCCAAGCGAATGCTTTCGCAGAGAGAACGATGGTCGGCGTCGAGCAATCAACCGAGCACTTTTTGACCTCATCATGCATGCCGGCGCCCGTAGGGGGCCCGACAAAGCTCGAGCAACAAGAACTTCTTTTCGGAAGAAATTCTCCCTGCTACTGCGAAATGCAGAGTTTACAGACCTCATAAGCCGCGCAGTTGACCACAAGAAGAGGACGCTGCGGCGGTTTGCCATGTGGAACGAGGCTTTTGGAGGCTTGCTGAATTAATGCCTCGATATACGTCAGCATATTCGTCGTTCGTAAGTCGACTGCCTGAAGTTGAAATGCTCCGTAGCGCCGCGGGGCAAAAAGAGAAAAAGGATGCTGTCAATCTACGCCATGAGATTAATGCATTATGCAGGGGTTCTCTAGTACTTTTGTGTGGGCATGTTGAAGCCTATATTAAAGAACTCGGGGAAATTGCCCTAGACCGTCTTCACAGCAACTCTGTGCCACGGCGGACTATATCTCCTCGAATTTATTACCACATTTCAAAAGACATTTTGGACGAACTCAAAGATACAGATGATCCCGAGAAGATTACGGAAAAGATCTTTGTCTTTCTGCAGCGAGATCTTCCTTTTTGGTCGCAATCAGGGCCTTTTCCTCAGCCGATATCCTCTGATAGATTCAACAAAGGCTTTTCAAATCCTGCCTACACAAAGGTCAAAGCTTACTTTGCGCGATTTGGATATACTCAGTATAGCCATGATCTTGCTACGCACCTCAAGGGTCAATATAAGCCGGTGACCAATATGGTTAATCACCTTGTTCATTTGCGCAATAGAATTGCCCATGGCGACCCCGCAGCAACAAACACTCCCGCTGACATCCGCAATGTTGTCGCTTTGATCCGCACATATTGCAGAGCAACCGACGCAGTATTCGCAACGTGGTGTGCATTGGCTCTGTGCAAGATCAGATGACAAAGCTATCCACATATGCCCCTACTCCTCACTACTCCTATGCGGCATAGCATGCACGAACAACTTGCGAGCGTGATGCCGCTGGGGCGGCATGTCGCTTTAGAAGAAAACGGCAAGAAGCGGCCATTTTCTTTAGGGTTTGCGTGAGGTGCTTTACGGCGGCATCGAACTCTTCTCCGTGCCGAATCCTTCGGCGCGCCGAATACTTCGGCCTGAACTTGGTCGTCGAAGTATGGGCTTTGAAGCAGCTCTGCAACGTTGAGCAGGTACCGGGCCAGGATCATGGCCGGCTGGTTGTGGTCCTTGTCGAACTCGCGCCCGGCTGCACGGCCGCCTCGGCCATTTCTGGCAGAACCGGTTTTACTCCTGTTCCACCGACGACGCCCACGCGCACAACGCCACGGCATACGTCGAACTGAACCCCGTGCGGGCCAGCCTTCGACCGGACAGTTGGCCGTTGACAGTTGGCCGTTGACAGTTGGCCGTTGACAGTTGGCCGTTGACAGTCTCCAGCCTCCTGCCTCCAGCCCGAAAAAAAAAGTCCAGCCCGAACTAATCGCACTTCTAGCAGGCTATCGCGCCCATTCTGTCAACAGTCTACCCCTTGTTTCACAAAAAAAGGCCTGTTTTGGCCTGTTCTTGACCCGGAAAAATGGCACCGATTCGGGATCTATAAATAGAGGCAGTTGATCTCAAGCTCAACGCAAAAGGCGCAAGCGGCGCAAAGGCTGGAACGTTTTGAGGCAGGGATGAGAGGGAGAAAAGAAATGGTGCCGGAGAGAGGACTTGAACCTCCACGCCCTTGCGGGCACATGGTCCTGAACCATGCGTGTCTGCCAATTTCACCACTCCGGCACAACCACGGGATTTTATCCCAGGGTTTGGCCGGCTGTCAAATGGATCGGTGGCCGGTGGACAGTGAACAGTGGACAGTGGCCGGTGGTCGGTATTCGGTGGCCGGTGCTTGGTGGTTGGTGAACCGGCAACTTGTTTTACTGTTCACCGGCCACTGTTCACCGTCCACTGATCACCGGGCACCGGCCACCGACCACTGGCCACTGGTTTTTCCCCCGGTGGTGTGGTAGGGTTTTTGGATAGTGGAGGATATGAGATGTTGGATGAACTTGTTAAGGCGCGGTTGAACCTTTTTGCTGTTTTGCAGAACCTCGAGGATCTGGTCCGTTACGACGAGACGGCGGCGGAGATGGTGAAGGATTGGGACGTGTCGGTCCAGTTTTGCATCAAGGGGGGGCCGGCGGCGACGGTGGCCTTCAAGAACGGCGAGTGCCGGCACGTGTGCGGGAAGGAAGATGCGCAGGTTAAGCTGCTGTTCTGGTCGGCAAAACATCTGAACGACATGTTCGAGGGGAAGGCGTCGCCGATTCCGTTGAAAGGGTTCGGCCGGCTGGGCTTTTTGAAGAATGATTTTCGGAAGCTGACGGAACGGCTTTCCTATTATCTTAAAAATCCGGGCACGAACGGCCACGACGAAGCCTATTTAAGGATGGCCACCCGATTGAAACTGGCGACGGCCGTCTATGCGGCGCGGGAACTGGCGGCGTGCGACTCGAGCGGCCGGCAGATTGCGGCTACGATACCGGACGGGAGGCTGGAAATCGAAATTCTGCCGGACGGGCCGGCGGCGTCGGTGGTTTTCACGGGGGGCGAGGCCGAGGTGTCCAAGGGGCGGTGCGAGGAACCGACGGCCAGGATGATGTTCGAGGATTTCCACGCGGCAAACCGGTTGTTCAGCGGGGACGCGGACAATTTTCAAGAGGTGGCCCAGGGCCACCTGATTCTTCAGGGCCGGTTGCCTCTGATAGACGGATTCAGCCTTCTTTTGGAACGGGTTCCGCACTACCTGTCGTAGGGTAAATTATTGACAATATTAGGCGGAGGCGTTAAGATTGGGGGTGGCCGGCAGGGCAGGTCAGGCATGCCGCGCCAGATGGAATGTCATGCCGCTGACGCGGCGCAACGCCAGAGAAGAAAATGGCAAAAAAACCGCCATTTTCTTAAGAGGTAGAAACCGGTTGGGTGGTTTTGGCTTCTTTGACGTAGTGGGGATAGTAATCTCCACGCTTTTGCTGGTTCCGTACTTCGGCTGGGGTTTTTACACGCTCCGGCTGCGGTACCGGTACCATGAGGAGGTATCGCTTGCCGTGGAGGGGATCACGGCCGGGGGGCTTCTTGTTTTTTACCTGGTGGAACTTTACCTGCTGAAGTGGTCGCTGGGTTCGGTTCCGGTGATGATGATTTTCTCGATCCTGGGCCTTTTCGTATCGGGCGCGGCGTTGTACGGCCCGCTTTTGGTGAGCCTTTGCTCGCGCGTGCTGGTGGACCTGATGATGCCGGCCGAGCAGAGCAAGACGCGGGAGCCGCGGTTCGCGCCGGCCGAAGCCCTCGAGCGGGACGGGGATTACGAGGGGGCGTTGAACGAGTACCTGGTGATTGCGCGCGTGTTCCCGCGGGAGGCGACGGTGCTGACGCGGATCGGCGAGTTGCATATGAAGCTCGACCAGCCCCAGGAGGCGGCGCGCTGGTTGGAGCGGGCGTTGGTTTGCATCGATTCGGCCGAGCGCAGCCTGCAGGTGACGAACCGGCTGTGTTCGGTCTACATGCGGCAACTCGAAAGCCCGCACGAGGCGCGGCGCCTTTTGTCGGACTACGTGGAAAAGTTCCCGGATGCGCCCTACACGGTGTCGGTGCGTCAGCGGCTATTACGGCTTACAGAGCCCGTGCAGAGTCCGGTCGAGTCGGGATAATGAGTCTTTCACCGCCGATTTCTCTGGCGATGTCGATGGCGCGGATCACGGCGCCGAAATCGGCTTTCTGATCGGCCCTGAGTACGAGGGTTGCGCCGGGCTCATTCTTGATGAGGGCCTTTAAAGAGTTGCGGAGGCCTTGTTCGTTGACGCGTTGCTCGCCGAAAAAAAATTCGCCGGATTCGGTTACGGTGATTTCGTGGGGCGTCATTTCCTGGTTTTCGGCGTTGGCCACTTTGGGCAGCGTGATTTGCAGGCCGAGATGCTCGCGGAACGTCGTGGTTACCATCAGGAAGATCAGCAGGATGAACATCACGTCGATAAGCGAGGTGATGTTGACGTAGGGTTTGCGGCGCTGCCTGCGGCCGCCGAACGCGGGTTGCACGGGCTTTGATCCTCCTTGGCGGTCATTTTAGCAGAAAGACGTTAACAGTTGTCAGTTCTGAGTTGACAGTTGGCCGTTGGCATTGGAGCCGGGGGATGGGGTGGGGAATTATGTGTTGGAGCATTTGGCAATTCTTTGAATCTTGGGGTAAACTGGACTACGGGAAGGCAGTGGTAGAGGCAGCGTAATTTTAAAGAATGGGGTGGACGTGTCCAGGTGTAAAGTTTGTGTTGCTGACGACTGCGCGGAAACGGCCGCGGTGCTGTGTGAGGGATTGAGACTGCACAACTATGAGGCTCACGCGGTCCATACGGGAACCGACGCGCTGAATATGTGTGCCAAGGGGGATATCGATCTTATCCTGTTGGATGTGTGCCTGCCGGATATTTCCGGGTACGAGATTTGCCAGCAGTTGAAGGCCGACCCGGTCACGCGTGAAATCTGCGTGATTTTCGTCACGGTCAAAGGCTCGCCCAAAGACGTCGCCAAGGGGTATTCGCTGGGCGCGGCGGATTATATTTGCAAGCCGTACAACCTGCCGATCGTGATGGTCAGGGTGGACGCGACCGTCCGCGAGAAGTGCCGGCGTGACAGGCTGCGTTTGGAACAGGAAGCGCTGGTGGAGGATACGTACACGGACCATTTGACGGGGCTGCGCAACCGCCGGTACCTGCTTGAGCGCCTTCAGGAAGAAGTCGAGAAGGCCCACCGGTACAATTACCCGGTTTCCTGCGTGATGTTCGACGTGGACGATGTCCGGCCGGTGGACGACGAGCTCGGCCCGGTGTCGCTGGACGACCTGCTGGCGGAAGTGGGGATGACGATTCGGAACTACTCGCGCACGTTCGACATCCTGGCCCGGTACGATGGAACGATGTTTGCGGCGGTGCTGCCGCATGTGCCGCTCGATGACGCGCGGAGTTACGCCCAGAAAATTATGGATCAGATCAATTCGACGACTTTTTCCGATCCCAACTTCCCGACGGAGGCCTCGTTGAGTGTAGGAATAGTCGCCTGCCAGAACGGCAGCGCCCAGGGCGCGGAGTATGTGCTTGGCGAAGCCATGAGGGGCTTGCTGCAGGCCAAAAGCTCGCCCGAAGAGCGGCTTATGATCCGGAACCTGTCGGAATTGTAAGGCCAGACTATTGAGCAGCCACCTTCCCGGTGGCTTTTTTTTAGTTCTTCGTAAGTCTTGGTGGAGCTTGTGAATGGCAGTTGCGACGCTCCTTCAGAGCTTATGGTTGTGGTTCGTCCATTCCCTGGGGCGTTGCCCCAGGCTATGATGGAACGGCCTTTCAGGCCTTGAGGATCTTTGAAGTTCCACCATGATTTACGAAGAACCTTTTTTATTTACTCTGTCCGCCTCGTCGCCGTGTTATACGTGATCGTGACGGGCGCTTTGGCCTGCGCGGGCTGACCGTATGGACACTCGGGCATACGGTGTGTAAAGTTTTTTTGCCTGTTTTCTGTTGTTTTTTGGCGAAAGCTGTTGCATTCTAAGCGGTGTCAGTTTATGATGGCTGTTCGAGGCGTTGAGAGGGTGCGTGGGCGCTATGCTGTTCCGCAATTAACCCTGACCAGCTGCAATTAAGAGACAACTTGCGGGTAGTCTTCCGCTGAGACGTTGAGGGCTTGCTCGATGAGTGTTGTACCGCATTCTGGAAGTGCGGCAGGCAATCTGGTGGAGTTGAGCCGGAGGCAGCCGGGAGCAGTTGAGACGGATAAGGGGAAGTGGGATCTTGCGCGGCTGGGGCATCTCGAGAATGGAACGGCGAAAGCACTGAATATTCTGCTGACGGACCATTCTTTTTCGCGGGCGTCGCGTGAGGCGCTTTCGGCGGTTGGTGAGTCTGCGGAGGTTGACCGGTCGTATCTGGTTTGGTTTGGCGACGGCGATTCATCCGAAGGCGGATGCGGCGCGTGGCACGAGTGGGTGAGACCGGATGCGGCGGCCGATACGAATTACAAGCTTTTTGAGCAGTCGTTGCATGACAGGTTTGAGCGGTGGCTGAGCGAGCTTGGGGCGGGGCGGCCGATACAGGGCCGGGCGAGCGATTTTCCAGAATCGGAATTCGAAGTTCTTGAGCGCGCGGGGATCGTTTCTGTGCTGGCGGTTCCGGTGTTTGTAGAGGGGAAGTTTTACGGTTTTCTGGGGCTTGAAGACTGGGGGCGCGAGCGTGAGTGGAAGGAAAGCGAGGTTTCGCTTCTGTACATGCTTGCGGGGGGTCTTCACGCGGCGCGTATGAACCATGCTGAGCGGCAACGTGTAGAAGAGGCGTTGCGTCACAGCGAGGAGCGTTTTTCGCTGGCGATGTCGGCTTCGGGGGCGGGTTTTTTTGACGCGGTTTGCGAAGGCGGGGACGGTGAGCTCGCGTTTGGCGACTCGTGTTTCATGAGCGCGGGGCAGAAAAAGATCATCGGTTTTTCGGACGATGAGTTTCCGAACTCGGGTCTTGCATGGATGGGCCGTGTTTTACCCGCGGATCTGCCCATGCTCTACCATTCGATCCGGGAGCATTACGCCCATCGTTCTTCTTGTTTCGAACACGAGTATCGCGTTCGGCACCGCGATAGGAGCTTGCGGTGGGTGGAAACGCGGGGCAAGCTTGTTCTTGATGAGGGGGGCAAACCGGTTCGATGCATGGGGGTGGTGTGGGATGTGACGGAACGAAAGCTGGCGGAGGAAGAACACGCCCATTTGCTCGTTGAACGCGAACGGGAGCGGACTTATCTTGCAACGCTGATCCGGCATGCGCCGGTGGGCATAGCCGTAGTGCAGGGCGAGGAACACCGGGTTGTGCTGTCGAATCCGGTGTTTGACTCGGTTGCGGTGCGGCCGGCAGCGAACCAGCCGTTGACGGAACTAATGCCGGAGGCGCCGGTAGAATTCTGGGAGAATCTGGCGCAGGTATGCTGCGGTGCTGAAACGCAGAATGTGGTGGAATACCGCACACACGGCGGAGACTACCAGGTGCATTGGTGGCGGGTGCGGCTTGTTCCGTTGCGGCGGGAAGAGGGTGTTGCAGGTACGGTTCTGGTGCTCCTGCTTGACGTGACGGAGCAGGTGATGGCGCGGCAGCGGTTGTCGGAGTTGGCGAAAACGGCCGAGAGCAACTACTCGCAGTTGGAAGCCGTCATCAACAGCATGTCGGACGCCGTGATCATCTGCGACGCGTTGGGCCGGATTGTCAGGATGAACCCCGCGGGCAGGACGATATACGGCCTGGCAGGGAATGAAGTGCCCGCCACGCTGCATGATTTGAGAGAAGGCGTAAACCTGCGGGACATGTCGGGCAAGCTGCTTACTTGGGAAGAAATGCCGCTATCGCGGGTTCTGGAAGGCGCCATGGTCGAGAATGTCGATTTGCGGGCTCTGCGCAAAGACTCGGGGGAGGAGTGGATCGGCAACTACAACGGCGTTTCGATACGCGAGGGGGAGGGGCGGGTATCGATGGCGGTTTTGACGGTGCGCGATGTAACGCTGGACAAGCAGCGTGAGCGTCAATTGACCGACTGGAGCGAGGCGCTGGCACAACGCGTCACCGAACGGACGCAATCGCTTCTGAAGTACCAGTCTCAATTACGGGATCTGGCGACGGAACTTGCACGGGCGGAACAGCGCACGCGCAAACAGGTGGCCGACGATCTGCACGACTGGGTAGCGCAGGATCTGGGTGTTTGCGGGTGGAAGATAGGGATGGCGCGGAAGCTGGTGCGTTCGCCGTCGGCTTTAAACTATCTGAAGGAAGCTGAGGCGCTGTTGAGCAAATCGCTTCGTTATACGCGCACGATGATTTCTCAGTTGTGCCCCGTGGCCCTTCACGAGGCGGGGCTTTGTGCGGCGCTGAAATATCTCGGCGAGCAGATGATGCAGTACGGGTTGTCGGTGGAGGTGGAGAGTGATCCGGAGGCGGAAGAACTTCCGGAGGAAGAGGCGCTGGTGGTGTTTCAGATGGTTCGTGAACTTCTTTTTAATGTTGTCAAGCATGCCGGTGTGGAGAAGGCGACGGTTGAGGCCCGTTGGGAGAAAAACGGTCTTCTGATAAGCGTTTTGGATAGGGGGAAAGGATTTTCGGCGCAGGAGGATGCGCGAACTTCCACGGGCGGCCGCAAGTATGGTTTGTTCAGCATCAGCGAACGGCTCGAAGCACTTGGCGGTTGGTTTTTGCTGGAATCGGCCCCCGGGTCTGGTACCAAGGCTACTATTTTCGCGCCGCTGCGCAAGCGGGAAAACAGCGCGGTGGCGAGTAATTATCCCAGCTCACCGCCGGGACAGGCGCCCGAGATTCGTCCGCAGAGCCGGTTGGGCCGGATTGTGGTGGCCGACGATCACAAGGAAGTGCGGTCGGGGCTGCGTTCGCTGCTCGACGGTTACAGCGAATTGCACGTGGTTGGCGAGGCGGCCAACGGGGAAGAAGCGGTCGAGTTGGTGGCAAAATTCCGGCCCGACGCCGTGATTATGGATGTCAATATGCCGAAGATGAACGGCATACAGGCGACGCGCCGGATTAAGCGCGATTATCCGGACACGGTCGTCATCGGGTTGTCCGTGTTCGAGGATCGGCAGATAGCCTCGCTGATGCTGAAAGCGGGCGCGACGCGCATGTTGAGCAAAAGCGGCAAGCCGGACGAGCTGTATGAGGCGTTAAAGGCTGTGCGGCAGAAGGCGGATTAGGGGGCGGAACCGGTTAGCAATGATACCGCCGGGATTGCCGCGTCGGCATTCCGCTATCGCTCCATGCCTCCTCGCAATGACAGGTGGAAGGTCGGGCTTGTCTTGCAAGGTCTTTCCGGGGATCGCTGTTGGAGGCAGTGCGGGGCTCGCAATGACAGGTGGGAGATCGGGGTGTTGTCGCTTGTCATTCTGGGAATCGCTGCCGGAGACGGTGCGGGCCTCGCAATGACATGGTGGGAGATCTGGGGGAGTAGTGTGGGCCTCGCAATGACCGGCGGGGAAACTCTGGGGACATTCCGCACATTTACCAAGTGAGCGACTTTTCTTCTTTTGTTAAACTGGATGCTGGACGATTCACGAACAACAGAGGCGGATTGAATATGAGCGAGCCGTTGAACAGCGGGCAGTTAATTGGCCGGCGCTGGTTAACCGTGGCGGGAGTGGCGTTAGGCGTGGTGGGCCTTTGCGTATTGGGTCGGGTGGCGGTTGCGCCGGGTGAAACTGAAGCGCCTCCGGCGATGGCGAAGGCGGCGGTTCCGGCCGCAGAACCGGCGGGCGAATTGACAGGCGCAGCCGTAACGGAGGACGGGGAAGTTGCGGAGGCCGATGATGACGACGCGACCGCGTCGCCTCAGCAAGAGGCGGATAACGCGGATGCCGGCGAACCGCCTTCGCGAGAACCATCAGGAATGATGGCGCCGTTGCGGGTGGTTGAGGTGAGCCCGGGGCCGGGAGAGGAGTTCGAGGGCAGCATTCGAATCCGGTTCAGCGAACGCGTGACTCTTCCGTTTGGAAGCGGCGAGGCGTTGTTGAAGAAGCCGCCGCTGCCGGGTGAAGTGCTTCTGGGAGACGATTTCGTTGTGTTCCGGGTTTTCAGCCTGCCTTCGGAACAGCAGACTTACGTTGTTGAACTCAACCCGAAAATCCAGACGGTGGACGGGCGGGTTCTTTCCGGGCCGCGGCGTTACTTTTTTACGAGCTCAAATCACGTGGTGGTGCGGCTGTGGGAGATTGACGACACGACGCTGGGCGTTCGTTTTGCGGGGGAGGTGGCGCCGGCGACGGTACAGTCACATCTGGAGGTGTGGTCGGGCGGAAAGCAGGAGCCGGTCGCGGTGGAAGCGGGGGAGACGCCGCACATGGTTCGCGTGGGCGTGCCGTCGGGCTTGGGGCGTGATATCGAGGTGGTAATCAAGGGCGGATTAACCGACGTGGACGGCACGGTCTTGACGGACCATGACCTGCGGTTCAGTTACGAGGGACGGCCGGCGTTGGCGGTGAAAAAGGCCGAATGGGACCGTTATTCGTGGGACGGTCAGTCGGTGCGGCTTGGTTTTTCGGCGCGGGTGCGCGGCGAGGCGTTGAACGAGGCATTGAAAATAACCGATGCCGAAAGCAATGTCCCGATAGGTTTCAACCTCAACAGGCGGGGGACTTCGACTTCTTACGTGGCGTGGCTTGATACGGGGGGCGTGCCGCCGGCGCGAATCGTGGTCGAGCTGGCGGGCGATTTGACCAGCGACACGGGCGAACCGCTGGCGGGCGATTACCGGAAGGTTCTTGTGGGGCCGGAACTGAAAATTGCGCTCGAACGGACGCACTGGATGGCATCGTGGTACCGGCCTGAAAAGGATGGTTTGTCGCTTCAGTTGATCTTGACTGGGCGGGTGGACGTGGCGGAACTGCGGAAACACCTCGAGATCGAGCCGGAAGTCGAGGATCTTCGGGTCGAGCCTTTTCACAACGGTTTCCGCATCTTCGGCGAGTGGATGTCAGGCGCGCCGTATCATTTCCGGATCAAGGCGGGCATGCGCGACAAGATGGATAAGGCGTTGGAGGACGATCTGGCGTTCGACCTGGTGGCCGATCCGGTTCCGGGCTACGTGGGTTTCGCGGCCGAGGGCCTGTACTACTTTCCGCGGCGGACGGGGCTGGCGCTGCCGGTCGAGACGCGGAACGCGGACTCGGTGCGGCTGGAGCTGTACCGGATGTTCCCGAACAATATCGCCGTGGCCGTCAACGAGATGGACGGCCGGGGGCCGGACGGGGGTTTTGGTTCCCAGTGGAGCGAAAGGGTCGCCCAGGAAGAGTTCGAGGTTGCGGGCCGGGCCGACCGGATCGTTCAGACGCCGCTGGACGTCGACGCGCTTTTCCCGGAAGACAAGCGGGGCGTGTTCATGCTGCAGGCGACGGCCACGGGCAAGCGCGTGTTCGAGTCGGGGGAGCCGCAGCGCTGGTCGCTTTCGACCTCGAAAGTCGTGGTATGGACCGACATCGGCGCGCTGGCGCATTGGCAGACAGCCGGCAAGGCCGGGGAATTGGCGGTGTTCGTGCACGACCTTTACTCGTTGAAGCCGCTCGAACTGGCGAAAGTGACGGTATACTCATCGAAGAACCAACTGCTTGGAACGGCGAATACGGACGCGCGGGGTATTGCGCGGTTGCAAGCGCTGAATAACACGCTAGGCACGCCGCACGTGGCCGTGATCGAGCGGGAAGACGATTACACGTTCCTGCAGTTGCAGCCGCGGGCGGAAGGGCGCGAGGCTATCGGCGCGCAAATGCCCCGCTACGACCGCGACGGGTACGACGCGTTCGTCTACGCCGACCGGGAGTTGTACCGGCCCGGCGAGACGGTGCACGCTCACTGGCTTGTCCGGACGAACTACGGCGCCGCGGCGGCGGGCGTGCCGTTGATGGTGACGGTGATGCGGCCGAACGGGCGGGAGCTGTTGAGCGAGCCGACGGTACTCTCGGAAATGGGAACGGGCGGGCTCGATATCGAGACTGAGAAGGTGTTTCAGACGGGCAAGTACCGGGTGTGGTTGAGCGTGCCGGGGGAGAAGACGTCCCTCGGCGATTACGAGTTCAATTTGGAAGAGTTTGTGCCGAACCGGATCGAGGCGGAAGTGAGTTTGACGGAGATGGTTTGGTATTCGGGCAAGTCGTATCCGATTGAAGTGAACGCGCGGCACCTTTTTGGCGCGCCTGCGGCGGATCGTAAGGCGGAAGCGGTGGTGATTTTCAAGCGGGGCGAGTTCAGTCCGGCAGGCTGGGACGGGTACCGGTTCGATAACGATTCGAACTACCTGCCGCCGGCGGCGCCTTGTGGTGAAAAAAAGACCGACGCCGAGGGCCGCGCGAAGTTCTGGTTTCAGTACGCCGCGCCGGCGCGGGCTTCGTTTCCGATGAAGGCGCGCGTGATCGGGCGGGTGTTCGAACTCGGGGGGCGGCCGGTAAGCGCGGTGGCCGACAGCGCGTTTTTCCCGAGCGACATATGCCTGGGGGTAGCGACGGCTTCGCCGGCGGAGGGCGAGGGGATCGAGGTGCTCGTGGCGGGGGTTAAGCCGGACGGTACGGCGGCGGAACTCGACCAGGTTTCGGTGACGCTCGAACGGGAGGTGTGGAACTACTACGTGCGGCGGTACTACAGCCACCACGAGCCGAATTTCGCGGAGAATTACGAGGAGGTCGAGACGCGCGAGATCGCGCTCGACGGCGGCAAGGGCGGCGCGGTGTTTCGGCCGCAGACTTGGGGGCGGTACCGTGTGCGGGTGCATTCGAAAGCGACGCCGCAGTACAGCACGGTGTCGTTTTACAACTACGGCGGCGGCTGCCAGGTGACGACAGGAGAGCGGCCTAGCCTGATCACGTTGACGCTGGACCGGGAATCTTACGCGCCCGGCGATGAAGTGGTGGCGCGGATCGAATCGCCTTTCGACGGGCAGGGGATCGTCGTGGTGCAAGGCGAGGGCATCCGGGAGATGATGCCTATCGAGATTAAAGACGGGGTGGCCGAGGCGCGGTTCGCCGTGAGCGGGGAAGATTGCCCGAACGTTTGGGTCGAGGCGACCGTAATCCACGCCGTGCAGGAAGACCGCCGCCAGGTGTATCCGTTTTCGAGTTTTGCGATGGCGAACGCGCGCGTGCTGGACGGGCGGCGGCGGCTGAACGTGGAGTTGCCGGGCCTGCCGGAAGAGATCCGGCCTGAAACGACGGCGCGGTTCAGGGTAAGCGTACGGGATTCGGACGGCGCGCCCGCTGAGGCGGAACTGACGCTGGCGGCGGTGGACGAGGGCATCCACCTGATTACGGGCTACGAATCGCCGGATCCATACGAGTACGCGATGCGGGCGAGGAAGCCGGACTTCCGGCGGGCCCACTACTACGACAAGGTGGCGTACAACTTCGACAAGACGCCGATCGGCGGCGGCAACGCGTTGCGGGATCTGGAAAAACGCCTGCCGGCGGTCGACGAGAACTGGATCAAACCGGTGGCGCTGTGGTCGGGCACGGTGCGTACGGACGCGGCGGGCGCCGCCGAGGTGGCGATGGACGTGCCGGAGTACTCGGGCCGGCTGCGGCTGGCGGTGGTGGCTTGCACCGAAAAGGCCGTGGGATCGGCTTCGGGCGGGGTATACGTGCGGCGGCCGTACAGACTCCGCACGAGCATGCCGCGGTTTATGCTGCCGGGCGATATGGCCCTGTGCCGGGCGGTGGTTTTCAACAACACCGGCAAGGCGTGCCGGGCCAAGGTGAGCTGGTCGGGCAGCGGAACGATAGCCGCGGGGCCGGGCAGCGGCGAGGTCGAGGTACCACCGCATGGAGAGCAGGCGTTGACAGCGGAATTTACGGCCGCCCAGGCCATCGGGCAGGGCGAGATCCGGTGGGAGGCCGTGGTGAGCGACGCGGCCTCGGGGGAGGAGGTCGAGCGGCTGGTTGAGACCGCGCCGCTGCCCGTGCGGGCGCCGGGGGCGTATCAGACGCGCCACGAGACAATCGTGTTGAAGCCGGGCGAGGCCCGCGAGTTCCGGAATACCGTGTTTCTCGACGACGGCCGGACTGAACTGGCGCTGACGGTCGGAAGATCCCCGATGTTGCGGCTGGAGAAGGCGCTCGAATACGTGGTGGGGTACCCGCACGGTTGCGTCGAGCAGACGGTATCGCGCCTGATGCCGATGTACCTGCTGCGCAAGAACCGGGCGCTGGCGGCGTCCGTGGTGAAGCCGGACGCGCTCGACGCGTACATGACGGCGGGCATCCAGCGGCTGTTCCTGATGCAGGCGCCGAGCGGCGGGCTGAGCTTCTGGCCCGGCGGACAGCAGGCTTACGACTATGGGTCGGTGTATGCCCTGCACTTCCTGACGCTGGTCAAAAAGGGCAGGGAATACGACGTGCCCTCGAGCAGTTTCAAGGCCCTGCAGGATTATGTGCAGGGGCTGGCGTTTAACACCCGGCTGGGCGACTCGTCGAGCCTGTTCCTCCGGGCTTACGCCGTCTACGTGCTCGCGCTGGACGGCGACCTCGAGGCGATTCAGCAAATTGGGCGGTTCGACGCCATCACGATGCCGCGTCACGCGCGTTACCTGCTTGCGGCGGCCCTGGCATTGAACACGCGGGACACGGACCGTGTGAAGATGTATATGACGACCGCACCCACAGAGCCATACACTATTCAGGAGGCCGACCGCACGCTGAATTCGGAGGTCCGAAACAAGGCGATCGAGCTGCTGGCGCTGGTGCGAATGAAGGGCGATCCGGAAGAGGCGAGACAGCGCGCGGAAGAACTTGGCGACTGGCTGGCGGAGCATCATTACGGCACCACGCAGGAAAGCGCGTTCGTGATAACGGCGCTGGCCGAATACCTGGGTGGTGTGGCTGAAAATACCGCCGGTGGTTCGGCGAAGGTGAGCGGACCGGACGGGACGGCCACGGTGTCTGGTGGCCAGATAGGGCGATTCAACCACACAGGCGCTGGCGGGGTGTTTACGGTTGAAAATACGGGGCAGAGCGACATCTTCGTGAACTTCACGGTACAAGGCGTGCCGGAAGCGGTTGATTTAGAACCGTTTAGCGCGGGCGGTATAAGTGTGAAACGCGATCGTTTCAAGGCAGACGGCACTGTTTCAGCCCCTGAAACGTGTGTGCAGGGTGACGGGTATGTGGTGGAACTTACCGTGACTTGCAAGCGCCTGCTGAAGAATGTGGTGGTTGTGGACATGCTTCCGGCGGGGTTTGAGATTGAGAATCCCCGGCTGGACGAGACTTCGTTGCCGCCGGAAAAACTGAAGGGGGCGGTTGCGCCGAGTTATCTTGACGTGCGGGACGACCGGCTGATAGGGGCGTTCGACGCGCTGCAGCCGGGCGAGCACCACCTGTACTACGTGGTGCGCGCGGTGACTCCGGGCGAGTTTGCGCATCCGTCGGCGACGGCTGAGTGTATGTACGATCCGGAAACCCATGCGCGGACCTCGCCGGGCCGGATTGAGGTGATCGAGGATTAGCAAAAAAGGGAAAAAGAGGGCCATTTTTGCGGCCGTCGGGGTGCTCTCGGCGGCCGGCGTGGCGGTGCTGCTCTGCTGGCCGATGGATACGGGACGCTACTTCGAGGTTGGGCGGTCCGGGGAGATAGTCGACCGCTCGGGCCGCCTGCTTTACGCGTTTCTGAACCGTGGCGAGCAGTGGTGTTTTTACCGCGGCGCCGAGGAAGTGGGGACGTACGTTGTGGAGGCGACGGTGGCGGCGGAAGACGGGCGGTTTTACGGCCATTGGGGCGTTGACCCGCTGGCGGTGGGCCGGGCGGCGTGGCAGAACGTTCGGGCGGGCCGGGTGGTTTCGGGGGCGTCGACGTTGACGATGCAAGTGGTGAAAAACGGGGAGGGCCGGCGTTACGACCGTACGGTTTTGGGGAAGGTTTTCGAGGCTTTACAAGCGGTTCGGCTGGACTTGCGCACGGAAAAGCGGGAAATCCTGGAGGCTTACCTCAACACGGCGCCGTACGGGCTGAACCTGGTAGGGGTGGAGGCGGCGGCGCGGCGCTATTTCGGGAAACCTGCCCGCGAGCTGACATTGCCGGAGGCGGCCCTGTTGGCGGGATTGCCGAAAGCGCCGGCGGGCCTTATGCCGCTGGAAAACGGGGAGGCGGCGTTGGCGCGGCGAAACTACGTGCTTTCCCGTATGCTGGAAGACGGTTACATCACGCAGGCGGAGCACGACGAAGCGGTGGGCGCGCCGCTGGGCGCGGTTTGGCACGATTTTCCGGCTGTCTCGGCCCACTTGGCGATGCATTTGCGGGAAAAGGCGCGTGGGCGGCGCGTGGCGGTTACGCTGGACGCGGATGTGCAGCGGTCGGCGGAGCGCCTGGTGGGGCGGGCGCTGAGGCGGGGCCGGCCCGAGATTACGAACGCGGCGGCCATCGTGGTGGACGTGGCGTCGGCCGAGGTGTTGGCGCGGGTGGGTTCGGGCGACTTTTACGACACGCCGGGCGGCGGCCAGGTAGACGCGTGCCGGGCGCTGAGGTCGCCGGGGAGCGCGCTGAAACCATTCACCTACGCCCTGGCGATCGAGCGTAATGTGTTGTATGCCAGCGAGATGCTGCTCGACGACACCCTGGACCTCGGCGCCTACAACCCCGGCAATTTCGACGGGGCCTACAATGGGCTCGTCAGCGCGGGCGACGCGTTGCGGTACTCGCTGAACGTTCCGGCGGTGCTGGTGTTGGATCGTGTTGGCGTGCCTGAATTGGAGGGGCTGTTGCGTTCGGTGGGGATCGAAACGCTGAAACGGTCCGAATACCATGGGCTTGGCCTGACCTTGGGCAATTGCGAGGTAACTCTCGAAGATCTCACCGGCGCTTACACGGCATTGGCCAACCTCGGCGTGTGGCGCCCGGTGAAAACGGTGGCCGGGGAGGGCGGCGGAACGGGCCGGCGGGTATTGTCGCCGGGGACGTGCTTGAGCATTTACGAGACACTCGAACAGCCGCTGCCCGGGGAGTGGGCTTCGAACGTGGTGCAGGCCCGGGGCGCCATGCCGCGCGCGTGCTTCAAGACGGGCACCTCGACCGGCTACCACGATGCCTGGGCGTTCGTGTTCAACGCGCAGTACGTGGTGGGCGTGTGGATGGGCAACAACGACGGCCGGGGCAGTGGGCGGCTGGTTGGCGCGGAAGCCGCGCTGCCGCTGGCGGCGGCCATTTTCCGGGCGTTGCCCGTGATGAACCGCCCGGCGTGGCCGGCGCCGGGGGATGCTATGCGGCGGGCAACGGTTTGCGCGGCGAGCGGTTTGCCCACGGGGCCCTGGTGCCGGCGGACGAAGGAGGTGTTCCTGCCGGCGGGGCAGTATCTTCACCGGGTTTGCGACGTGTGCCGGCCGGAAGATGGGGGCGGAGTGGGGGAATGGTGGCCGGGATCGGCGCGGGGCTGGGACTTGGCGCGGGTTGGGGAGGGGGTGCGTGTGGCGCGCGATGCTCCCGAGTTGCGGCACGCGGGGCTGCGCATACGGGAGCCGGTGAACGACGCCGAATACGTGCTGACGGGCGAGCCGCGGGGCGACCGGATCCGGCTTTCCGCCTCAATAGATGCGGAAACTGAATTATATTGGTATATTAACGGCCGGTACTTCGGCAATTCGTCGCCGGAGAACCCGCTGCTGCTTACTTTATCTGCTGGGGAACATACGCTGGCTTGCATGGCGCCGGACGGATCGCTTGACCGGGTCGAATTCCGCGTAAGCGAACCGAGGGGCGGGTTGGGGTTTAAGCGGCAGTCCTGAGCCGGCGGAAAGCAGACAAGGGGAGAGAAGGTAGATGCGAAAGGTGTGGTTTGCGCTTGTCGTGTCGCTCATCGCGGGCGGCGCTCACGCGCAAGAGGCGCACGCGCAGGAGGCGCAGGACAAGGAGATGACCATACCGCGCCTCATGCAGATAGCGGGCGAGCGGAGCGCGGCGGCTTCGAGCGGGTACATCGCGGCGCGCGTCACCCGGTACAGGTGCTTGAGAGAGGGGAATGCCGCGCCCGAAGCGTATGAGCGGGCGGTGGCGGCAATCGTGGAAGCGCTTGACGCGGCGCCGGGCGGCCAGCCGGCCGATTCGGCAAAAGTGGCGCCGCCCGCGGCGGACTGGGCCGTGGAAACCTGGTACGAGATCGAGTACGTCTTCGACAAGGGCCGGTTCAGGCTGAGTAGAACGACGCCCTCCGGCAGTTACCATACGGCCTTCGACGGCGTGGCGTCGTTTCGGGCCGAACAGCGGACGCTGTACGTCGAGCCCGACGTGAACGCGCGCCCGCATATGGAAGACATCGACATTAATCTGATGCGGTGGGACCAAATCCCGCGGGCTAATTACGTGCGCGAGGATCAGGAAGGCGGGCTGAAGCAGGTGGGCGGGGGCCGGTATAACTATTGGCTGCGCGACAAGCAGAACAAATATTCGGTTGACCAGATTTTCAACGCCGAGACGGGCATGATCGAGCGCGGTTCGGCGCGCAATGCCGACGGGCAGCTGCTACAGGAGTATTTGTGGTTGCGGCCGGTGATGAACGGGGTGTGGGGGCCGTCGGCGTTTGTAAAAATGGAACGGCGGGGCGACGACGTCGGCCTCGAAGTCAGGACGTACAGCCAATGGGAAGCGCGGCCGGTTGCCGACGAGGAGTTGCTCATTCCGGCCGACGCTTACGACAACGTGGCCGGAACGGCGCTGCCGGTGTGGCGTTTGGCGGCTCAGCAGTCGTCGGGCGCCGGCGAACCCAGTGCCGCGGCCGCGGTTGTCAACAGGCGGCTCGCCGGCCGGCTCGAAGCAATCGACGAGTTGGAACTGTCGAAAACGCCTCCAGAAAACTATGTGATGCGCACCGTCGGCCTTTCGCTGATCGTGATTGCCCTGGGCTTGATCGTATTGTACTGGCTAAGGTGGCGCGCGGAAAGCTGAAAGCGCAACTGGCGGGAGGCTGGAGGCTGGGATGCGACAGCTTCTTGAGCAAAGTGGGACATCTTGCGGCTGACGTGTACGTTCGTTGCCCGTGGGTTGTCAAAGAAGGAGCGGTGGAAAAATTGGAAGAGACGGAATATAGACAAAAGGCAAAATAAGCTTTGGCTGCACGCGTTTACCAAAGAGTTGAGACTGTCGTGGAAGACGTAATTTGGTCGCGAGCATCCGTTCGATTCTTTATAAGAGCCTAGGTTAACCAAGGGAGGATTGCCAAATGGAATGGCTAACAGGAAGGTCTACAAAAGAGAAACGCAGTGCGGTAATGAATGTGCTCAAGGTTATGAGTGTTGACGGAAAGATCGAGCCCCCCGAGATGAATTTTCTAATGGCTGTTGCCAAACGGGTTGGCTTGAGTGAGAAAGAGATGAAGAGCATTCTTCAGAAGCCTGACAAAGTGAAATTCGTAGTCCCCAAGGAACCCAGCGAACGTTTGGCGCAGTTGATGGATGCCGTATTCATGATGATCGCGGACGGTAAGATAGATAAACGCGAGATGGACGCCTGCATGAGCCTTGCCACTCGCCTTGAGTTCAAGCCGTCGATTGTTCCGAACTTGGTGGCGCATATCGTCCACGCAGTTAAAGAGGGCCGTAATCGAGATCAGGCTCGGCGTGATCTGAGTAAATTCGTATAAAAACCTTGGTAAACGGTAGTAAACGGGGACGGTGGCTGGGGCGTGGCATCATGTCACGCAGCGGCGCATCGCTTCGCGTAGCGGCGCATCGCTTAGCGTAGCGGCGCATCGCTTCGCGTAGCGGAAGAATAACCGGCAGGATGTATTTTTCGTCGATGACGACCGACGGGGGTACTTGAGATTTTTGCGGGAGCAGGGAATCTGGGGCAATCTGGCGACGGCAACCATATTTCACCGCCTTCTTTGGCCGTCCGGGCTTTTTCGTGCGGAGGGTCCAGCCGAGGAGTGATTCGACAGGTCGATGAAGACCGTGCTGCAGGGCGTACTGCTTCATAAACCGGAGATAGGCCAGGCGGTCCGCGTCGGAGAAGAAAACATTCTCGCGCCTGTTCCCCCGTTGTGTCACATGATATGGAGTGTTTGTCAAAACTATACGCGCTGTGTGTAGCATTACAGCAAAATATCCCCAGAAACGGCCCGTCTGACAATTGGCTAACACAGTTCAGGCACTAAATCGCTGGCCGCCCTGTTTCTCCTCCGCAAAAATATCAAATAAACGGTGCCTGTGGAGCTGATGAAAAACCTCGCTGCCGCATAGAATCAAGGCTGTGGGCACGCGGCAAGATGCCGCGTCTACTCTTGCACAACTCTTTGTGGCTAAAGTAGAAGAGGCTTCAAGCCTCTTGCGCGGCACTTTGATTTTGAGACGCTGGCGAACAGTCTCTTGGCTTTTTCACCAGCTCCCCTGTCCCCGTTTACCGCCGTTTACCGCCCCAAAAGCAGCCGCAAAACTGCTGTATTTTTACATCTCACTTTGACCAGCCAACTGTCGAAAGATGGGGGTAAGCTGATACAATGCGGACGAATAGATGCGAACGACGCCTACTGAAAGCATGGATTTGGGCGTGGGCGGAGTTTTTCACCCTGTAAGTGATTGAAATGAATGGAGTACGAGTTTTGGGGAGGGATACCGCGTAAGGCAATACTCTGACAATGGGAGGATGACGCAATGTGGCCACTAAAACCAAACATACGGAAGTTGGAATCCAAGCGAGATATCGAAGGCCTGCGTAAGGCTTCGACCTGCAAGAATCCGAAAAGCTTCGTTGCTGCGTTGCAGGCGCTAGAGCGTGTTGGCGCCCGCAGTGCATTGAAGGAGGCCGCCGCTAAACGTTCTGAAGCCATTGTCGAGTCTATATTTTCTGGTGATGACCCCAGTTCTTGGAGGACTCGGGCACCGAACGCGAAATCCCTGCTTGATTCGATGCCTCGGGAAGCAAGAGATGAGTGCATCGAGTGCGCGATATCTAGCATGTGCATAAAACATGCTACGAAGTTCGCTGCAGCTGTGCTTACCCATTCTTTTGATGATATTGATGATAGAGTAGGGAATGAGTGGGCGAAGATTGTCTTCTTCGTGCGTGCCCTCCTCGACACTGAAGACCCGTCGCTTCAAGTGGTTGTTCAACAGAGTGTGGCCAAGGGGCTTCGAGATTCCTGGGAGCTTACCACGAAATTTCTTCCAGAAAAGCTTCATGCCAAGCACGCCAAGATGCTTCTCAAACTGGCCAACATAAACTTTCCCGAACTCGAGATTCGTGCACTTGCCAGGAAGCAGGAGGTTTCAGAATGAAGATGGGACAACTTACCTGTTGCCAATGCGGGGCTAAATCACCAACGCGACGCCTCTCTAGTGCGTATGACCGGCGGCCCTAAGCAGGAGTCAGAAGGAGGATGAATGATGCTGATAGAATTGGCAAATTGGCTGCGGAGGCTATTCAGAACGACTGGTGATGCGCGATGCGGCACGGTTCCTGTTTGCCAAACGGATCCCGCTGAGTGCAACACGACTTCTGCTTGCGAAACGGATACTGCCGCCCTCGAAAGATGGAGCAACGAATTGAGAAGTAAAAAGAGTGACTCATGCCAAGTCGAAGCTGCCCGGAGGCTTGGCAGCATTGGCGATCCTGCTGCTGTCGAAGTGCTTCAAAATGCGTTGATGTGCCATGATAAAGACGTAGTCTGTGAGGCTTGTGCTACAGCGCTTGGAGAGATTGGTGATCCTACTTCGGTCGAGTTGCTGTACGAAAAAATTCGTGGACAAGGACCTCCTTCTTACCAGTGCGAAGGAGAAGTGATGATTGACACATCTGGGGAGTGCTACTTCCGGGCGTTGGGCAAGATAGGTTCCAATCGCGCAATTGAACTACTGTGTTCACTCCTCAAATATACTCGCCCGCAGGTGCGCCAGGCTGCAATTGCCGGACTGTCTTGCGCTGCAGAGCGAAGTGCCGACGCTACGGCGGCGCTTGTAGAGGCGCTGGATGACGAGGAGGTAAACGTCCAGTGTCGTGCTGCTATGGCCATTGGCGGGAACTGTCTCGGATTTTCTGCGCAGCACAGGTCTTTGCCGGGACCTTTGCCCTCGTTCCTCGCTGATGCGTTGTGCAAAGCGATCAAGCATCCCAATGTCAATGTAAGGTACGACGCCCTGTATAACTTTTGTGACGCTAGGTTTGCCCGGTCAATCCCGTTTGAGCACCGGGATAGAACAAAGGTCGCGAGAGCGTTGTGTGATGCCCTAGACCCGGAGCAGGATTATGAATTGAACAGTGCAATCGTCTCAGCTCTGGCGGCAGTCCGTGATCCCTTGATGAACAAGACACTCCTTGGAATTCTCAAAAATCAGTCTTACGGAGCTGTCGTACATTTGGCGGCCGCGTGGGCACTGGTTTGGAGCGGTGATCGTGAGGCAGCTGGGGCCATTAGGTCGGCACAGGGACGGGCCAATGAATGGCTTAGTGGCCAACTCGGCGAAGCCTTGGAGGAATTGAGCAAGCACAAGAATGCATGATGCCTATCCCCAGGGGTTGTTTTGCCTCTGTCCTTGCGAAAAACCTGCCCGCCTACTCGCTGGGCGGGATTGAAACCCGCCAGCATCAGGCAACGCCGATTCCGGGTCGATGCTCGGCCGCCCGTTGTCCTGGCAGTAACACCCGCTGACCGCCTCATGCAGCCACGACAAATCCAGTATCCGGTCCACCCGTTTCAAAATATGATCTTCCGGAACCAGGTCCCGCAACGGAGACGCCACGAACAAATCCTCTTGCCATCGATCTTTTCTGGGCTGCATCGCCCCTCCCTTCCGCAGTTCCAGTTGATCAAACAAGGAGCCGTCAAGGACTTTTTCACCAGCTCCGCTATCCCCTATTTCCTCTATTTCCTCTTTACCGGCTCCGCTGTTTCCTGTTTCCAGTATCTCCTACTCGCCCGATCGAAGTGCCATCTGCTACTGAGAAGCGGCGAGGTCCTTCGCCAGTTGTTCTGCGACATAGCTGTAAGCCGCGGCCTTCGGATGGCCCCAGGTATAAGCCGCACTATCCCTGTACCACAATTCATCCTTAGGCAGGCCTGTCTCTTCTAAGAGGTTAGAGTAATCAAAGACAGTGATGAGCGGACTGTCAATGCGCGCGCGCAGGTCCCCGCCCGAGCCGCAGTTGGGGAATATGAGAAGGCAGAACCGAGTTTCCGGCCTGACAGCGTGTAATTTGTCCGCCGCGTCTTGGATTACACGGGCGGCAAAGTCCATCGCAGCGGTGCCCGGAATCTGCACGGGGTGCGCCGCGGCCAGGTGATTTTCCAGAAAACGATAAACGTGCATCCTTCCCAGATACCGGCAAACATAGTACCTCAGCAGATCGCGATCCCTAAAGGTGCCGGTATGGCGTACCTGTCCGTTCTCCTCCGTCAACCACGGCAGGGCATAGTTCCACCCAGTCAAGACGGCCGGCGTGCCGAGCAAACGGTTAAGGTGATCGTCAATATATGTGTAGATAACCGCGCCTTTACCGGTGGGCAAGGTTTCAACGAATGATTTATCCGTCAACTGGAGCCATACCTGCTGAAGGCCATAGCCCGGAAACCCATAGTTGAGTGGCCGATAAGCATCGCTATACGTGCCCAATTGAGCAGGCAAAGTTTCTCCATCTTCGACTCCCGTTCCAAAGGTCACCGAGCACCCAAAGAAAGCCGCGAAAAAGTCTCGCTGTTCTTCGTGCTTAATTGGCGTAATTCTGCGCGACTGTGCGTCTGTATGGTAATTGGCAGTATAAATTGTCACACCGCGCCGCGTCAGGCGTTCATTGAGAAAAGACGACGGCTTTGCGTGATATCCAAGAACGGGAAAAGGCTCGACGATTTCATAAAAATTGGAAACTGCAGGCCCTTCTCCCGGTGCGGTCTTGAGCCACAGCGCTGTCCGGAAAAAAGCTTCGGCTGCTGCAAGCATCGCAACGGCTGTAATTGAGCCGAAGAGGATAGCAGCAAGATTGGGGTGAAGCCGGACAAAATTGAGTAGCAAATTCTTCAAAGAAGTGAAGCCTCCAGACGCGTTTTCTACTTATTACGTTTCGGTCAGAAATCCTGCAATCCGCACGTCGTTATGTCGTTGTGCAGCCCCTCCTTTTATTGTGGCGCCAGTATAAAAAACGATGCTGGATTAAACACTACAAAAACCATAACTGTTGAGGCTCCCACGAGACCTGATATGAAGAGTCCCCGTTTACGGTCCCACATGAGCGCCACCCCGCAAATGATTCCCCAAGGTGGCGCGCGGAGAGTTGAACGCCTGATCACACGGTGGTCTTTGACCGGCGAAGAAAAACGACGCCGCTTATGGCTACGAGCCCGCACAGCAAGGTCAGTCCCGCCCAGGTGTTCAGGGGTAGAGAACCCGCTTCGAAGACCTCGAGCAAGACGGGCTCGGTCGTGAAATCCGCGCCACCCTCGTCCGTTATCCTGCAGGAATACCAGCCTCCGTCATCTGTCGTGAGGGGATCCAGCGTGTATACAGGCTGCGACGGCGCATCCATAATGGGTTCGCCGTTCCGCATCCAGACGTACTGGGCGGCGCCGTACGGCCGGACCAGGCCGGCTTCAAACGTCCAGGTATCATCCGCCTCGGCCCAGCCTCCTTTTGGAAACTTGCTGAAAATATCGGTCCCTTGATACAAATGCACAACGACGTAGAACTTCCCGGTGGTGCTTCCAGGCACATCTACGCTAATTCCCCCCTCAGGACTGTACGCCGCCGCCGAGGTCAGATCCGTAATTTCTCCATAATACCCCACCTTCTGCACATCCTTTACCTCAGCCCAGGCCGTATCGGGAAATCTGACTGTAATCGCCTCCGAAGAATCGGTTAGCGCCAGCACAATACGGTTGTCGACGGCAAAACACGTCCCACTGACCTCCGGTTCGATGCTGAACGACGAATAAACCCGCAGGCCGTTCCCGTCCAGCAGCTCTCCCAGCGTCAAAAGGCACCGGCCGTGTTCCCACAACGTGCCGTCCCAATAGAGACTGCGTTGCCATTGAGACTCATTCGCACCTCGGTACGCATAGTAGAAAACCTTGTAGCGATGCGGATAGCTCCAGTCATGCGTAAGAGCCCACTTGAGAAACTCGGGGTAGGCGTCGCCAATCCAACTGGTATACGGAGAATAGCCCACTTCGGTCAGCCAGATTCCCATGTCGGGATAACCGCGATCGACCGCAGCATGATACAGGGTGTCAAATGCATTCACGCCGACGTAGTGAGCCGACAGGACATCCACGCTCGACCACGCGTTGTGCGTGTCAAGCAAGGCGATGTATTCAGTTATGGATCCGCACATCGGGAAACCGCCGTAAACCACCTTGCACCCCAACTCATGAATGATTTCGGCGGCCGGCAAATGCACGCGTTCCATGTAGGTATCGAGATCGCCGTTCCAAAAGCCGCTGCACGGATGGGCCTCGTTCCAGATCTGAAAATACTCGACGTCATACGGCGGCTCTTTCAGAAAACTGACCACGCTGCGCACATAGTTTTCCCAATCCACCACGTGTTCGGCCGCAAGGGGATCGTGTATGTCGGTGCCTTCGCTCGACCATTGGGTGTTGTAATCGAGTATTGGCAGGACGTAACAGTCGCGCGCCCGGTAAGTGACGATATCATCGCCGAACGCCTGCAGGAACGCCGTGTCGTACTGGCCCTCGACACGCTCATACCACTCCCAAATAAAATCCTTGCGGTCCCACGACAATGCGTGGTCCCAAAGCTCTCCCGTCGAATAGCCATGACAGGTGCCCGAGAAATCGTGGAACCGCGGTCCCGGCCACTCTTGTCCATGCGCCAAATGAGACACCGCCAGCACCAGTCCCACCACTACAAACACACGCGCACATTCTTTCCCTGCCGATTTACTGCTCATTCAAACATACCTCCCGCCTGCTACTAACGTTTCCTGCTATCGCGTTATTTTATCATTTTGCCCATGCCGCGGGCACACGGCAAGATGCCGCGTTTACGCCTGCCAAGTAGAAGTGGTTTCAGGCCAAAAAAACGCATGACCGTCCGCGGGTGCGAATGGAATCCCCTTTTCAGGAAAGGCTTTCTGCGGGAAAACATTCGCACAACGCCTTTGCCGTATCCTCTTTGATGCCGTTTACGATGGTGACGTAGTCACCGGCATGATCCCTCAGCTCAATTCTGTAGAGGCGTTGCCCGTTTATTGAACCGGTGCAGACCATATTCAGTGAGGTGATGTTTTCGAGTCGCACTGATTTGCGGACACGCCGGAGGCAGAGGGGGCCGTGGACTACGGCGGACAATACCTCTTGCGAGATACGGAGCCGGTAAGACTGAAGAGAACGCCAAAGGCCCACGAGTATGGACGAACCGAAGAACACGGTGATCAGTGGAGCAATAAACCAGAGAACGACCTTGAGAGCGCCAATGGCATCCAGGTTTTCAAAGAGGCCCGCGGGATCCTGGATGAACAACCTGAGGCCCTCGACGGTAGCATAAGCCGGATAGAACAGGGGCATGGCGAGCATGGGAAGGAAGATGACGGGGAGCCCATTATGCGAATCAAGTATTCGGATGGTCTGGGTGCCGGGATTCTGTGTATCGCGTGAAATCTCCGTGCGCGGAGGCGCTTGTTTTGGGGGTAGGTAACGGTATCGCCGGGTAGGCTCAAGGGATTGCGGCTGGGGATCCTCCTCACGTTGAGTCTGCCGGGATAAGGCGTGCCACTCGTAGGCGGCATGGAATACCACATAGGCCAAGAGTACGGGAAATACATAGCCGGTCAGCGCGATAAGGGGCAGGCCAACAGCGACGAGGAAAAGCGTCAGCCCCATAAGGCGCAGAACGACCGGGAAGAGCACGTCCGTTTTCTTTGTTTGACGCTTCCCTTGGCTTATGAAGGCGCCTGCGACGTGAGCCGCCACCATCAACACAATGACCCACAGCATGTTCAGGTCAAAGGCCTCGGCCAACAACTTGATTGCGGCTTGGTGCTCGGCGCTTGTGGCATGCATCGCGTTATTATTTGTGTCCACTACGGCAGTCAGAAACAAATGAAGTGTGATAACAATAAAAGGCATGGTGATTGCAAGCATGGCAGAGGTCAGGATGCCCAACTTGAACAGTTCTCCAAAACGGCTGCCTCGCGGGGCCTTTTCCCACGTTGGTCTGCCACCGGCCAGGACGTTCGCCAACGTCGCGCTGACAATGTCGGCGGCAATCAAGATAAGCACGACGGCGGAGTTCCAGCCGAGAAAGAGGACGCTCCAAAGGGGTGACAGGTTCGCGGCCAGGGCGGGCAGATGGGCTATCAGCTGTCTCTGCCGGTTCCCTTGATCCATGGCCAGCTTGCGGTCGATTGCTCGGCCAAGCTTGCGCGCCCTGGTGAAAGACGGCTCCCGCTCAAGACATGCATTAATTGCTTTGCGCGCTTCCCGGTTCAAGCCAAGCCGGAAGAGGCATCCCGCTTGACCATACAACGCCAAGGCCGAATCGGCGCCTTTGTAAAGTTGAAGGGCCTCGGCGTAACGCTTTTCCTTCACGAGTTGGGCGGCCTGTTTCAGCGGGTCAGTCGACATCATATTTCCTTCAGGCGATGCGGCTCCAGCAATCCCACTTCAAAGTTTTTCGCCAGTGTCCTTGTACCCAGATGCAGAAAAATAAGAGCAACGCCAGCGCGGTGCTGTACGGTTAGAGCGTCCACATGCCCACCTGGACGCTGACCTGGCCTGAGACCACTTGGACTAGAAGCTCAATTACGCCCAGTACAAGGGCCAAGGTGGCGACCAAGGTCCCAGACAGGAGCAGTGTCAACTTTCCACCAGTTTTCTGATTAGGCTCCTGGTCCACGGCCAGCGGCCGGGCGCCGGGCGCAGCCTGTACACGTCTCTCGTGAGCATGGAAGAACAGCTCAAGAACCGTTTTTGTGGCCAGTAACACGACCACCAGCATAACAAACGAATCGATGCCCCAGCTTGTGAAGGTTCCTTGCAAAAGCCATGCCGCGCCGATTCCCAGGCACAAAGCGAAGTGCAGTGCCAGGACGCGCACGAAAGGCCTGAGCGCGAGACGTAGGCGCGTGGTTGACCGGAATTCACCCTTGCCAAGGAAGTCCAAGTGGAAGGAGCACACATGACTGCCAGCGATGCAGAAGGCGGGAAAGATGAGCGAAGTGCAACGCCACGTATCTACGTTTTCAGAACGGCCGATGAAGATGACAATGACGAACACACCAAGAATAAAAAGCGGTACCGTATATCCCTTGAGCCACTTTTTGGCGTTTTGGTAGTCCCCATTGGTGCATACACGAATCTCAAACAACGCCACCACACCCACGGCAATACTCTCAAGCCAAAAGAGAAAGATAACTTCCTCCGCACCCCAGCCGCCAAAGGCCACTAAAAGCACGGGCACCAGATTGCCAGCGAGGATCGCGATATCTGATGCACGGGGCCATTTTGAAATTGACGCCCGCATATGACGCTGCCTCCACACTGCACCCGCATTGGTTTGTTTGTATGCTCACGGCAAGAGTATAGCATAGATGCTGGGATTTCGGGTCCTGTGAAAAGTAGTTGTGAAATGGGTTATTTGCTTACAATTTGATCACGAGGTTAAATGCAATGGCTCGGCGGCGGTTGGCCACAAAGGCAGAGGGTGCAACACTTTTTAACAGCCCCCCGTTTCACTAAAGCGCAGGCTATTTCCTTTTGCGCGCTTTGGTAATTAATGCTGCCATTGCGAGCAGAAGGAGGGGGCCGGCGTGTTGCGGGAATTTGATGCGGTTGCGATGCTCGATGACTTCTATGGTGGTTCTTATCCCCACGTACAACACAAGCACTAAAAAGGGCGGAATTGACAGGTTGCCAACGAGAACGCCCCCCAATCCAAAGAACATGGCTGTCAGCACCACCCACAAGACCTGGTTTCCAATGTTGGACCAAAGGCCCGCTGAAGCTTTATCGCCTGATGCCGCACGTTGCGCCAATACTTCCCTGCGCGCCACAATGTTGCACAAAACGAGACTGATGACGAGTAACACAATAACCCAGGAGAGGTCGGAAAGCATGGCATACCATGCTTCGGGCATCGTAGAAGCCACTCCGAAGGGGAAAGCCTTCCAGTCAATCTGCGGAACGCCCCCCGCTCCTGGCATTGAGGCTTGATAGAAGATGAGGATGCCCGACAATACCGTGGCGGTCAGGATGAAAATCGGAATGCCGGGCCCCGACAGCAGTATCAACAAGAATGGGCTTAACAGTATGGACATGATGATGAGGCGCCCAATAAGGCGCCCGGCCGCGTCTTGACAGGTCCCCCCTCTGCGCTTCATGTATTGCCTCGCATAACTCAGAAAGACGATGCGCACACCTTGCCCACCGACGAGGAACAGCCGTATGACATGGTCTGAGAGAATGAGCATGAGCGCCGCAGCTATGTTCCACCCGAAGAAAACCATCTGCCAGAGAGGCGCGGTACAGGCGATAACGATGCCGGCGAGGGCCAGGGACGGATTTTGAGGCACGAGCGCCGGCCGGGCTAAGGTTTCGGCAGTTGCCGTGTCGTCGGGATCGGGCTGGGCTGGCAACGGCGGCGCCGCCTGAGGGGCAGCGTGCTGCAACTCCTTGATCGTCTCTTTGAGGAACGATTCAACCCACGCCTTGGCCTCGCGCGAAAAACTCCCGGGCACGGTGCAATAACCGAAAAGACCTTCCGCCCTGATGCCGACTCCGTGTACACTCTTCACCTCGGACGGGAGCACTCGCCAATGGGTCTTTTCGCCGCGTCGCTTTGCGACAACGCAATGAATGATGCCGGGCGAAAAGTAAATTCGCACTGGGGACGGGCGAAACAAGAGGGCGAAAAGGAGCCCGGGGGCAGCGATGGCAATTGGCCATCCAATGAGGAAATGGGCATCCATTATGAAGCAGAGTGCCAATCCGACTAAGCCAGGGACGGCCGCGATAGCAAAACATCCCAACTTGGCTCGAATCGGCCACTGGACTTTTGCGGAGATGTGAAGCACTTTGCCGCCTTCAAAGGTCGTGACTTCAAGACCGTCAGGGACGAGCTTCGGATTCTCCAGGTTCATGCGCGATGCGTCCTATCTGCCATGTTGCGATGATTGTAAAGATGCCTGGGTGGCCCGTCAATAACTCGCTTTTGACCGGCTGGGACTGCGGAAGGGAGGGCGAAGCAGTCCAGAAAAGACCGATGGCAACAGGATTTGTTTGTGGCGTCCCCTTGGAGGGTCTGGTTCCGGAAGATTACATTCTGAAAGCGGAACAGTCGTGGGTATGGAGCAAAATGCCGCGTTTACTACTGGAATGCCCCGTCCGCAACGTTGCCCTGTACTGCGCGCACAAAAACACCGCTGCGTAATGTGATGCGGCAACCCGGGAATCACTATTCGAGCACCTCTAGGCATGACATTAGAATAGGACATCGCACGGGCACAGTCAAGGCATAAATAGGTGGCTGTGGAGCTGGTGAAAAAGTCCTTGACGGATCGTCATTCATTTGATCAACTGGGACTGCGGAAGGGAGGGGCGATGCAGTCCAGAAAAGATCGGTGGCAAGAGGATTTGTTCGTGGCGTCCCCGTT